>JACCDS010041847.1_pt1 | contig 242768 bp, 275 predicted proteins | sample 7446441 | NCBI WGS metagenome assembly JACCDS01 (sample SAMN15323445, study PRJNA562643) | freshwater metagenome | isolation source: river surface water | place: USA:Blue River Watershed | collected 2017-08-17
AATTCGGTAGAAGCTGTTATTGATCGTTCTTTGTTCGATCATTCAAGTTTTCTACAAGCCGCCTATCCGTTAGTACGAGACGCCATCCAAGAGTAATTCCAACAACCCAAAATGAAATAACATCATGTCAATCAAAACCGCCATCTGCATCCCTAAGTCCGTAGTGTTCCCTGAAGGTGTCGATCACCTGAGTCAAGACGTATACATCAAAGACCATAACGTAGTGTTGGGCGCAGTCCCCACACTGGAAGATCGTGCAACTTGTGAGAAAGATCCGTCTCTCTTGCAAATTATTCCTTACATCACACTGTTTGACAAGAAAACTAAAAAGATCTTCATCTACAGCCGCGGTGAAGCTTCCGGTGAACAACGTTTGGCTGGCAAGTGTTCGATTGGTCTTGGCGGTCACATGGAAACTCCTCCTGGCCATATGCTTCTCTCCGAGATCATCGTTGAGGAAGGTTTGCGCGAACTTGAAGAAGAGATCGGTATTGAGATCACTGACGATCTGTGTCAAGATCTAGAATCCAAACTCTTCCACGGTGACGTTGGTTTCATGTACAATAGCCGTACTGAAGTCGATCGTCTGCATTTGGCAGTTGCGTTCTTCGTGGAAGTGGATGCAGATGCGATCATGGGTAAGACCCATGAGGCTGGTGTTATCACTAAGGGTGAATTCTTGTCTATTGCCGACATTCAGAGCAATGTGGCAAATGGTACTTTTGAAGTAGAGCACTGGACCCGTATGGTTCTGGAGTCTTTGCAATACGGTTGGTCTAAGTAAACTGAAACATAACATACCTGCGAAGACCATGTAGTCTTCGCAGGTATGTATGCCGTCTTCTCATTTTTTAGTAAAATCTATTGAGTTGTCGCATTACAAGAAACAGGAGTTCTAATGGCTCAGTTAACTGAAAAGCAATTTCTGATCGGATTAGCATTAAAACGATTCAATGAACAATACAATCGAAATGTTCAAATCAGTGATTGTGATATCCGAAGCATTCCCGTTCGTTATGCATTTGTTTTAAGTTACGAAATTACATCTAACCGTTTGGATGATAACTTCCGACTGCACATGCACCTTCGTATGGAAGGTAGTGACGGTTTAGGACCTTATCGTGTTGAGGTTGATAGTAACCTTACACAGAATGCAGGTACTACCGGTAACACCGGAGATGAAGTTTACGTTACGTTAGGTACTATTGATCCTTACTACAGGAATCAAGGTATCTATAAGTTCCGTCCGTTAAATCAGGATCCGGCCCTATCTAACATTTTATTGTTAGAAGATGGCACTCCATTGTTGTTGGAAAATGGTGAAGAGATAGAACTTGAAGTCGCTATGTAGATTCATATGAGGACAGAGTTCTTGTTTGTTAGTTAATCAACCCACTTTAAGAGGTATTCAATGTCTTTACTCGCAATTCGTCGCCTTAACGCGTTACCCGGCGTAGTCGCTCCTTCCACACTGTACATTATCAAAGCCCCTCAGGGTGGTTTTGCTGAAGTGTATTTCACTAATGCTGACGGTAGCGAAACCCGTAAGCTTCCTACCCTGACAGACATTCAGGCTCTGATTGCTGCCGCAGGCGGTGGTGGTGGTGGCGGTTCTGCTACCCAACTTGAAACAGCACGTTTGATTGCAGCTACCGGTGACGCTAGCTGGCAAGTGAGCTTTGACGGTTCCGCTGATGTATCCGCAGCCATTACCTTGTCCGCTACTGGCGTTGCAGCCGGTGACTACGCTGTCGTTACCGTTGACGCTAAGGGTCGTGTGTTGTCTGGCCGTGCTCTGACTGCTGCCGATATCCCCAACCTGGATGCTTCTAAGATCACCACAGGTACTTTGGATCGCGATACCACTGGTAACGCCGCCACTGCTACTAAGCTTGCAACTGCTCGTTTGATCAATGGTGTCTCCTTTGACGGTAGCCAAGACATCACCATCAGTGCAACTGATGCTACTGCACGCATTGCAGCTACTGAGAAGGGTGCTGCTAACGGTGTCGCTACGCTGGACGCTAACGGTAAGGTTCCTGCTGGTCAATTGCCTTCCTATGTGGACGACGTGGTTGAGTTTGTCAACATGGCAGCTTTCCCTGCGACCGGTGAGACTGACAAGATCTATCTTGATCTGGCCACCAATGGCATCTATCGCTGGTCCGGTAGCGTCTACGTTGGTATTGGTAATGGCGGTGGTGTATCTGACTCTGCATTGCGTTTGGAAACACCTCGCAATATTGCAGCAACCGGTGACGTTGCATTCAACGTTAACTTTGACGGTTCTACTGATGTCTCCGGTGTTGCTACTTTGGCTGCTACAGGTATTGCTGCTGGTCAATACACAAAGATCACTGTTGACGCTAAGGGTCGTGCAGTTGCTGGTACTACTTTGACTGCTGCTGACATTCCTGCACTTGACCACACCACTGTGAGTTCCGCAGGTAGCTTGGATATCGGCACTGCCGAATGGTAAGAGAGTAGAAGGTAGGGGTAGTAACCCTATCCCTACTTTTCGATTTTATCAACTCTCTTTTAAGGATAACTCATGGCAACCTTGAAGATTAAGAAGGTTAATGCGTTACCTGGGACACTAGAAGCTAATACGCTGTACTTTGTGAAGGGAAGCGATTCCACACACGTTGATGCGTATCTATCTTCAGATGACGGTCTATCTGTACGGCACTTTATTACTGCGGCAGAAGTCGATAGTAAGATTGCAGCAGCAGGTGGAGGTGGTTCAGGCGGTGCTACCACCGTATTCCCAGCGGTAACAAGTCGTTACGAGGCTTTGAGCAGCGTAGGTTATAAAGTGCATTGCAGGTCTTCTGCTCCTTTGCACACAGGTATTTCTTGGAGTCGTTCCGGAACTACTATGACTATCAATGACGTTGGTCATGGTCGTTCGGTTAATGAGCGCGCTATTATCAAAGATACTAACGTACCTTTGTTTGCAGCTAATATTACAAATGTTACAGCAGACACTTATACTGTGACTTGTACTGATTCAGGTGCAACTAGCGGTGTCTCTGGTCAATATTCCATGGGTTTCAGGTATGCACATAATTCGGAAGCTGCAGGCGCATTAACTGGCGGAGAGTTATTTGCGCCAGCAGGTGTTGATATTCAACTACAAGCTCTGCGTATGCATACTCCTACAAACTCTCGTGCCGGAGCCACGTACGATATGGTATTACCTGTCTCTGATTACAATTCAGCGATTGGACCTAATCTTACTAAAGATGAGATCTTCCTACCGTCGCATCAAATTCGCGCTGATACGGATGTTCTTACCGCAGTTGCTAACACTATTGCAATGAATCAGGCCAGTGGCGGTTACCGTACCTTGCGTTTCGGCGCACTTGGTTCTGTAACCCAAGGTCAATTAATGATTCTTCAATTCTAAGAGGTTACAACTATGGCTCAACCTGTTAACGGGGTGCTTTATGTAGAGTACTTTACAACTACCGAGATCCCAGGTGAGTACACATTCGACAACGCAGTATTTAACACACAGTTAGATCCTGAAGGATTAGGTACCGGTTTAATCACTACAGATTTCGTGGTATTTGTTCCTGTACTTGATCCGAACACAGTAACTGCCATACCCGGCTGCCTTAATCGTTATCGTCTCACTGAAATCAATGCCACTGACACAGTAATGGTCAGTGGTAAAATGATCTTTGACGAAGATGGAGTTGAGAAAGGTATTCCTGGAAATGGAGTGTTTTGCTTAATTTCCGAGACAAGTCCTAACCTGCGTATTGCTGCTCCGCCGCTTGACGCCATCTATAACGATTTGATCGTAGGTGGTACGGTTTCTGCAATGATCAATGATTTGGTCAATATTGTGGATAAGGCAGGCAGTGGATCTTCAGGTGTACCTCCATCACCGGAGAGATTGTTAGTAACGGTCAACGGCCAGATACAGTTTCCTATTACTAGAACACTCCAGTATCCTGGATCTGTTCTTGTCAGTTTGAATGGCCAGATCGTTTATCAAGGTGTTGACAAAGATTACACAATCAATGACAACGTCTTGACTTGGAATGGTATCGATCTATTGATGGACGATAACCTGGTTTTACATTAACTTGCCTATTCGACCTAGGTTGGATTTTTTTTAACAGAAGAGGATTGGAAACATGATTTCTACTATTCGTGGTCAGCAACTACGCGACCAAACCATTGCGCGGGCTAAGATTGATCCCGCTTTCGAAGCAGGTCTGGCCCTGATCGAATCTAATGTTCAGACTATTTTCGACACCATGTCGACTGACTCTGAACGTCTGGCTGCTATTGCTGCTGTAACCGCAGCATGGGAAGCCGCTGACGGCAACCTGCAGACCATGATCACCAACATGGTCAATGCCACTAAAGCTGGCGCTGGCCTGGAAACTGACGGCTCCTTCGTGTTGCCCGTTGGTCAGAACTATCTGACTGGTGCCACCACTCTGAAGGGTGCTATCGGCCTGTTGGACAGCGCTTTGAAGACTGAAGAAACAGCTCGTATCGCTGCTGTCTCTGGTCTGCAAACCAGCATCCAAGCTATCATTGACGCAGGTGGCGCTGAAGCTGCTGCTGATTTGGCTGATGAAGTTGCTGCACGTATCGCCGGCGATGCTGCTAATGCAACCGCTATCACCAATGAAACTGCTGACCGCGTTGCTGCTGATGCTGATCTGCAAACCCAGATCACCAATGAAGTTGCTGCTCGCAGTGCACTGAACACCACCCTGAGCGATAGCATCGCTGCTGAAGCCGCTGCACGTACTGCTGCTGTTTCCGCTGAAGCTACCACTCGTGCTGCTGCTGACACTGCCCTGCAAAGCGCAATCGATGCAGAAGCTCTGGCTCGTACCACTGCTGATGCTGTCCACACTGCCGCCATTTCTGACGAAGCCGCTGCTCGTACTGCTGCCGACACAGCTGAAGCTGCTGCTCGCGTCGCTGCTGACGAAGCTCTGGACGCCCGCGTTGATACCCTGGAAGCAGCTACTGCTAACCAATTGACCTACGCTAAGGTTGTTACTCGTGAACTGCCTGCCGGTCTGATCAACGGCGTGAACACTGATTTCACCATTGCTAACGACTGCGTTGCTGACACTGAACAAGTGTTCTACAACGGTGTCCTGCAAGTGAAGGGCGAAACTGCTGATTACACTATGATTGGAAAGGTGGTCACGCTGAACTTCGCACCTGATGGTAGCGATAGTGTACGCGTGAGCTATTTTCGCTGATCTAGGCGGGGTCTTACAGGGAACTGAGTACCAAACTACTCAAGATCCTAACGACTGGGATAATAACAATATTACCTGGGGAAGTAATCCTGACGCAACTTGGGAAAACTAAGACCATAAGAAGCACAGAAGGAACACCCTTCTGTGCTTCTTTATGTCCTGTTAATATTTCTTTTGATTTTATGGTATTGACCAAATAAAATAGGAATCTTTAATCATGAGTGAAACAACCCCCAATCTAGGTATTCCTCTTCCAGGTGCCTTGATCACTAGTCGACGTCTGACGGACATTCAAGCAGTTAAATCTGCCTTGATTGCAATTGATACTAATTTGGCTGCTTTGTTCGGGGATACAGATAGTATCACTGAAGCAGAAGCCAACACGTTGATCGCTGCTGCGATTACTTCCCTTAAGGGCGGTGTATCTACAGACGGTGATACGCTTGCTAAGCTGCGTACACTGATCACTAACTTGGATAACTTACTGGATACTGTCGATAGCCGTTCTTCTGCTAACAGTGCCGGTCTGACAAGCATCCAAGCTGCTTTGAACGTGGTTACATTGCAGTCCGGTGAGAACGAAGCCGCCATTGACGCCATTCAAGCTGTTTTGGCTTCCGATGATACTACTCTTGATACTATTCAAGAAATCATTAACCGTGTGAAAGCTAACGAAGCTGACCTCGGTAGCGTCGTATCTGTGACTGGTGCTAATAACACAGTGACACAGACTATGACCAACAAGACCATCTCTGCCGGCGTTTTCACTAACGGTTACCAAGAAGAGAGTTCTGAGTCTAACGTCAGCGGTCAAGTCTATCCTGATTTGGCCAACGGCAGCTTCCAGATGCTTACATTGGTAGGCGCTACGGTCTTGAACATGCCCAGTTCCGCAGTTCCTGGCAAAGGCCTTACTCTCATCTTGAAGATGGGCGCAGGTGGTAGCCATACCGTGACTTGGACCGGTGTGACGTGGGAAAACGGCGCTGCTCCTGCTATGGATTTGGCAGTTGGCAAACGCATGAAACTGACCTTCAGCTCTGTTGGCGACACCTGGCTGGGTTCTGTTGCAGGCACTAACTACTAAGGAAGATAAAAATGCAATTTGCTAAAGTCATTTATCGTCAAGTGACTGCCGTTGGAACACTTCGTGAAATGTTTCCGAATGTCAGTTTCCCTCGCACTGGACCTACGCAACATTTCTTGAACGAAAATCAGTGCATGATCGTTAAGTACGACAAACCTTACGCCAAGTACAGTGAACGTTTGGAAATGGTTGCTCCTTACTATGAAAACGGAGCAGTGTATGGTGTTCGCGTTATTCCTATGACCGCTCAGGAAATTGCGGATCAAAAGGAAGGTGCTTTGTTTGATTTGAAAGCAAAGCGCGATGCACTGTTGGTTCAAAGTGATGGTAAGGTTGCTAAGGATAGCACTGCAAACAAACCAGCTTGGGAAGCCTACCGTAAGCAATTACGTGATTTCCCTGCTACTATTGCAGACGCACGCTACCCTTACACATTCCCCGCCGCTCCTCAACAATAACAATGGTGACTCTGATAGCTTCTTCGCTATCGGAGTCACTTGTCACTGAAAGAAAATAATGTTCACTTCTAGTCATTCGCGCAAGCGTAGTGCCGGTGGTAACGGCAATGGTGGTGGCGGTGGAGCCATTTATCCGTACAGTAACGAAATGGCGTTACGAATCAAAGCTAATGAGTTTGTTGGTTTGAATAACAACATGGTACTCGATAGCAGTGATAACAATTACACCATCACACGTAGCAACACTGTTTCACAAGGCCGTTATTCTGCCTTCAGTCCTAACGGTTACAGTGGTCACTTCGATGGTACTAACGACTATATTACCGCACCCGGTTCGGATGCTTTCCGTTTCGGTACTGGTGATTTCACAGTCGAATTCTTTATGCGTCCTACTAACTGGACTGCTAACGGTCAAGGTATCGCTGGATTAAAAGTTAACGATACGTCCACAGGCTGGGTTATTTATAACAACGGTACTAGCACTAAGCTGCATGCTCGTATCGGTGGATCTGGTACTGGCGCTGACTTTGTTTCTACCGCTGACGTAGATAAAGGCGTTTGGCAACATTGGGCGCTTGTACGTGGTAACGGTACACTTCGTTGGTATAAGAATGGTGTTCAATGTGGAAGCAGCTCTTTGGCCATCCACTTGGGCAACATCAATGATCTCACTGGTTTGTTTACCATAGGCCATACACAAACATGGTCTGGTAATCTGAAGTTCCGTGGTCATATTAGCGAATTACATATCGCTAAGAAAGCACTGTACACTGATAACTTCACGCCACCTGTTGGTCATATCCAACCTGTGACTGAAACCACATTCTTGAGTTTGAATCGTTCTTATCTCAAAGATGATTCTACGTTCAATGCCGCATTGACACCTGTAATGTTCCCTGACTTAGTGAACAGTAGCGCAAATATCTTAGATGCTTACGACGTAGATGTTCACGGTGGTGGTTTTCACTTCAACGGCGCTAGCTCCAGCTTATCGCTGCCGCTTGACGTTTTGAAGTCGATTACTAATTCACATAGCACTTGTTGTGTTGAAGGGTTCTTTAAGATTCACATCAAAGGAACTCAGAACTTATTTTACCTTAATCGCGAATCGACTAGCAGTTATGCTGAACTAAGTTTAGGTACAGACTCGTCTGGAACGTTATCGCTGCGAGTTCCTTACTGGGACGGTTCCGCTTGGGCTTGGTATGTGTTGTCAATCACATACACTCACTATAACCAATACGTTCATATTGCGGTTGTTAAATCCGGTACCACGTTTAAGTTGTATGTGGCAGGCACCCTGCGTGGAACTCTGGAAGCACCATTGTTTGTTCCATTTACACAAACAGGTTTGACATCTTGGATCGGTTCTAACAACGCTTCGACATTCCCATTCCGTGGCGATATGTCTAGCTTCCGTATTGTTGAGGGTTCTGAGGTTTACACTGGAAACTTCTCGGTACCGACAGGACCTTTGGCTAAGATAGCTGGTACTAAACTTTTATTGTTGGGTAACAACGCTAACATTATCGATAGCACTAACCGTAACAATCTTTTAACTGTTGGCGATGCTCGCATTGAACAAACAATTGTTAAAGAAGGTTTAGGTTCTCTGTATTTCGATGGAACTGGTGACTATATTCGTGTCAGTACAACCAGTGGTCTTAACGGATCTGTAAACAGAAACGCTAACTTACTTATGTTAGGTTCTGAATTCCGAGTAAGCGGTTGGGCTTATTCCATTGGTGCAAGTGGTGCAACTCGTAAAACCATTGTTAGTACTAAACCAGCTACTACTGAAGTCGCAGGTACGTTAGCGTTATATATCGAAAATAACGTATTCCGTTTGACATGGGCAGGCGGAGCTATGAATACCGGTATTAATGCTCCACGCGACGGTTGGTTCCATTGGGCCATTATTCGCGTAGGTACCAACGTATCCGTATTTATTAACGGCACTTGGTCCGGTATTCTGTCTGCCGCAGTTCCATTGGAAATCTCAACAGGATTTTCATTAGGCGCTAACTATGATGGTACTGAGCCATTTTACGGTTATATGGATAGTATTGAGTTGGAACTCGGTAAGAGTTCTGTGGTTAATACATTCCTAGCGCCTACCGCAGCATTGCCTGAGAAGACAAATGAAGTTGATCCTGACTTCAAGTACAACATCTTGCAATTGGCAATTAACGGTGCTGTTGGTGAAAGAACTCTCACCAATAAAACTATTAGCGATAAGGTTGATTTCTACAGTAAAGAGGCAGCTACCCTAACAGGTACTTCCGATTACATCCAAACTGCCAACTACGGACCATTCTCTCGTTCGAAGAGTGCTATGCTTTGTGCAGAAGGCCTTGGTGGTGCTAGTTTCAGTACGCAGTCTATAACCAACTTGTTCTACGGCAAGAAGGTTACAATTGAAGCATGGATATTCCCTACAGGTTACCACGCTAGCTCTGGAACTTATACGGGCATCATTTTCTCTAACCGTGACGCAACTACCAATTCCGGACAATTGGAATTCGGCTATTATGGAAACGCATATAGCGAGAGTTACCAATTAGGATTGTTCTCTGGAAGAAGCGGAACTATCGTTAAGAGCAACATCTTAGGTAAGCTAAAGCAATGGGCTCACGTTGTAGTGGAGATTGATCTCACTGTGCCGGGTACTGCTAATGAGGTCGTATTCTTCATTAACGGGGCACGTGAAGTCGCTACACATAACTTTAGCACAATGGCAGCGGGTGCAGTAAATCACAACCTTAGTATCGGTAAGTCTTCAGCTAATACCACAAGTCCTACAGTTGGTTATATTGAAGAATTCCGTTTAGTTGCAGATGCCAATTATGTTTACAATGCAAGTATGGTTGTTCCAACCGACGAGCTGACAAACGTTCCCGGCACTATGTTACGCACCAATAGCAAACGTAACCATGCGCGCAACGAGTTGTCACCTAACCGTTTCCGAACCAGTGGGGTTAACAAGTTTAATTTCAGTCGCAAGGATATTGTAACCGACGTGGATTTGTCCCCGGACTTCAATAGCGGTTACGTCAGTGCTGCATTTAATGCAGTTAACGATGGACAACGCAACTACGGTTTTGCATTAGTCACTAAGAATTCCGATTTCTACGATATCGGAACAGGCGATGTGACTATCGAATGTTTCTATGAACCGGTTGTAACAACTAACCGTATCTTGAACATTCTAGACGCTTCTCACGATAGCACTATTCGAATTGGTGGTAACGCAACAGCTTACTACAGTTACCAATTCGGAACATCTAGTTTGAACATTGGTGCGACCACTAACAACAATACTAATATTGTCGCTGGTGAGATGGTACATTTAGCTATCGTTCGTAAGAATGGTGTTGTTAAATTCTACATCGATGGTGTGGTTTACGACAGCAAACCTAATACCGACTATATCCGTATCTCTAAGCTTCGCTTAGGTGGTAATGATGGAGTTGTTAATAGCTTCTCTAACGGTATGTTCGGCATTGCTCAAATTACCGCACGCGCTAAGTACGACGGTGATTTTGTAACTGACGACAGTGTTAAGACTAACGATGTCGATACATTGTTTACCTTGAAGTTCAAGAACCCTATGGTTTACGACACTACAGGTAACTGTAAGTTGCTGGCAGGCACCGGCATGACCTCTGGTTTGGCTTCGGATATTTATTTGTCATCGGTTTTCAATGCTGGAAACAAACGTTCTATCCGTACCGATATTAATACATCTGTTAATTTCGCTATCAAACGACCAGTTAACATTGCACGTAACGACGTTAGCTTTGAATTCGTTTTAAATGGCGGAGAAGCTTTCGATATCGATACAGGTGGCGTTAGTAACGGTTTCTTCGCATTGTCGTACAATGGAACAAACTTGTTGTTGTATCTGCGCAATACCGGAGCAACTTCTTGGAACTTGGTTAACGGAACAGCTATCAATGGCACTCTATCTACAACCGAACCTACACACATTTGCGTTCGTAAGATAGGTGACGTGGTTACGGTATATGTTAACGGTGTTATCAAGCATAACCGAGTTACCGTTACCGGATATCAGAACTATATTCCCGAGTTGTACATTAGTGCTAAGGATATACGAGAGATCCGTGTTACTGAAGGTACTAAACGTTATGTAGATAACGTTATCGACGTTTAAAGTCGTTTAAGCATAAGAGTGGAGGTTACCCTCCACTCTTATGTCTGTGTTAGCCAATACTATGAGTAACGAATTCAACTTTACGCATTTAGGAGTTCCTAATGGCTAAGAAAGCTTCACAATTAAACTTTATCGATATTCTGTCGGGTCAAGAAATCTTGGTAGTTACCCGCCCAGGTATCGGTAACTATAAAATCCGTGTTTCGGATATTAAGTCTCTTTTCACTAAGAGCGATATTGGACTGAGTAACGTAAACAATACGAGCGACGCCGATAAACCAGTTAGCTTGGCTACGCAAGCTGCTTTGGATAACAAAGCCAATATAAGCCATACCCACCCTATCGAATCCATTCAGGGTTTAGGTACTGCTCTGGATGGCAAAGCTGCGACTGCACATACACACAGCATCGCAGCAGTTGATGGGTTACAGACTGCACTAGATTCTAAAGCGGAATCTAACCATGCGCACGATATCAGTTCAGTAACTGGTCTTACAACAGCTCTGGCTTCTAAATCAGACGTCGGTCATAGTCACAATAAAACCGATATCATTGGCTTGAGTGACGATCTGGATGCTATCAATATCCAACTGACTAACAAAGCTGCGTTGACCCACTCTCACGATCTTAATCAGATCAACGGTTTGGTTGCAGCGTTGTCTAACAAAGCTAATTCACTTCACCAACACAATGCTGCCGATGTGGATGGCTTACAAACTTTCGTTCAAACTATGATTGACAATGCGGGCACTATCGCTGGGCAAGTTGAAGTTGTAGAACTCGAATGGTAAGTTATTGATTTCTACCAGACTGGCTCGCTAAGAGCTGGTCTGGTTTTTATCTGCATAGCTTACAATAGTATGAACGCACGGTTGCCTATATGTAACCTATACGAGGAGTATTTATGGTTTATCAAGGTCCAAGCTTCCGACATATACTGGCAGCTTACACATTAGAAAAAGGGGTACCCAGCAATGCCTAGCCCTTTAATTCGTTATGCACTCGATCCTACTGGTACCAATCCTGATAACAGTATTCAAGGTGAAATCAAAGAATTAGCTATAGCGTTAAATCGCGCTATAGCCCCCGCATATGGTCCTTTCTTTGTCGATGGGTTAACAGCCTACGATCATGGCAATGGACGTTTACTGCAACGCGGTGTCGATTATGAGATTGTAGATTTGCTGCAATCCGCAACATTGAAGTTTGGTAAAGAGATAGCTCAGGTTATCTTGATTACAAACAGTGATGTTGGTTCTTTTGTTCGCTTAAACTACCAAGCTCTTGGTGGCCAATATCAGAACAATGCCGAAGGTTTGATTAATCTGTACAACACTGTCATGAATGATGGACGTGCAGTTGATTGGACTCAAGTTCTGAACAAGCCGACAGAATATACACCTACTCTTCACACTCATTTGTTGCAAGACCTTTATGGGTTTGAACCAGTGGTGGTGGCTTTGGAGCGTGTTCGCAACGCCATGGTGTTGTCCGATGTTCCAGCTTTTGAGGCTTTGATTGAGTGGGTTAAAACCAACTCAGGTAACACGATCATTACTGATCCGATTGTTCCTACAATCATTCGCAGTGAAGAAAAGGTTATTAATGTCTTTACGACTAATAACCGTAACGGCACTAAGTACTATTGGAGTATCGAACATACTACAACTACAGATGCTAACTTCTTGCTGCTCAATGGAATGTTTTCGGTATTTCAAAACCGTAGTAACTTCACATTGAAAATGTCATCTCTTGTTCCGGGTACGAACAAGAAGTTTAGTGTCGTTATTCGTAAGGACCGTGTAGACGGCCCTATTGCTACAACCATTGAAGATATCACATTGCTTGCTAACAACGGTGACGCTAATGCTGTCATCGACTTGATCAATGCCTGCTGCCCTATGGAGCCAGGTATCGGCATGAACGCAATGAGTTTCTTCCTCTCAGGAGAATAAACGATGCGAGGTCTATTTTCTCCTAGTGCAGGTAGCACAATCGTAGATACAGTTCAACCTGGGCAAGGTGGTTTAGGCACCACTACAGCTCAGTCCGCCAAGGTTGCACTCAACGCAATTCCTATTGAAGACATTGACATGCCGGATGGTGTTGTCGGTCTTGATTCGGAAGGTCGTATCTCTGCTTCGCTCATCCCCGAGTTGGGCGTTACTCAAATTGCAGTAAAGGGTCCAACATCGGTATTCGTCGGTCAGACGGTGCAATACAAGATCACTAACTACGACATGTTTACATTGTACGCATTAGAAGTTATATCTGGTTCCGTGAGTCGTATACGTGATACGATTTACTACACCGCACCTACTAATGCACAGCCAGGTGGTTTCACTTTGAATGGTCGTTCTATTCGACCTACAATTAAACCACCGGGACCTGTTACTCCTTCGATTACATCTCCTGTTAATAATTCAGCGGCTGTATCAACGTCTTATTCTTTCACCTCTTCTGTTTTCGAACAAATAGGTGATGCCGCAACACATCAATCTACGGATTGGCAGATTGCTACAGATGCTGATTTTACAAACGTTGTGAAAACAACAATTAACGATACTGTTAATAAGACTAACTGGCCCGTTACAGGTCTAGATTCGAGTACTAGTTATTTTGCAAGGGTTCGTTATTTAAGCACCAATGGTAACTATAGTGACTGGAGCGATGTAAGCGCATTTACAACTGCTTCAGCATTTGTAGTTAACCAAGTTTTAAGTTCCGGAGTTAATAACTATAACATGAAAACCGCCGCTATTGCAGCAGGTTGGGATCAGTTATTACCTCTACAAATGACAGTGACCGTTAACAATGGAGTCGTTATTGGATCAACTACGACTTCGGCGCCTGCTTTTGATAGCGGCTTAGGTTTCCCTGTTGGTACCACGTTATATTTGGTTAATAACGGAATCATTACTGGTAAAGGCGGTAATGGTGGCGGCGGTGCGATACATAACTACGGTAACGGTAATGATCCCAGAGGTTATCCAGGTGAGGCTGGCGGCACTGCTCTTAGGGCTCAACATCCGTTATCTGCTACCAACAACGGAACTATACAAGGTGGTGGTGGAGGCGGCGGTGGAGGTAACCGTTCCATTACGTTCGATGGACAAACTTTTGATTCCGGTGGCGGAGGTGGTGGCGGCGGTGCAGGTCATACCGTAGGTACTGGAACCATTGTTCAAGGTAACGCCGAATATTGGAGTGCTAAGGGTGCAGATGGAACACTAACCGCAGGCGGCTTAGGTTCTAATATACTGTATTACTCAGGATACGGTGGTTCACCTGGCCCTAATGGTCAAGGTGGTAATGGTGGCGCCCCTGGACAGCCCGGCACAGCTGGGGAAGCTGGTACAACAACTACTCAGCCTGGAGGCGCAGCCGGTATCGCTGTTCAAGGTAATGGTAACGTTACCTGGAATTCGATCGGTATACGTTTAGGACCTATTAACAATTAAAGAGAGATTTCATGAGCAACGATAAAACTATCTACGCACGTATTGACCCGGAGAAGTTCGAGATTCTTGAGTACCCTGTTCTAGGGATCGCTATTAAGAATCGCGCACATCCGTTTGATTGGTACACGAAGGTTATCTTCAAAAAGAAACCTGAGGCTGTTCGTTTCCATACTGTTCAAGAACATTTGGAAGTGTTAGGCGATCAAGTCATTGCTTCGTATACAGTTGTACCTGATACATTGAATCAGATTCTGACTTCTTTGTATATGGCTAAAGCGAACGCGACTGAAGCAGGTCAACCTGTTGTTCCGGTTATGTTCAGCGATCTTGACCAAACTGCAATCGAACATATTGTTCGTCTGTGCAGCAAGTACGTTGAAGACAAGATGGACGCATTTGCAGCATTGAAGAATTACTCCAGTATGTCTTCTGCTTGTAACTACACAGGTTCTAGTAACTCTAACTTCCTTGCAGATACAACCAAATGTAATCAGATTCGTGATAACACGTTGATTACAGCTTACGCGTATCTGAACAAGATTCGTAATGGTGAGTTAGCTGTTCCTCGCGACACTAGTGAGATCGACGCTATTCTACCGCCTATGGAATGGTAAGTTACATATAGCACTACCTGGAGCCCTTTATTGAGGCTCCAGGTAGTACTTTTGTCTTTGATCAATCTATTGAGCTAACTACAATCTCTTTGTTTGAGGTAACCTATGAATAAAATATCCAATCCTAGTGCAGGTACTACGATTGTGTCGACTGTAAAACCACATGAAGGTGGTACTGGTCAAACTACCGCTAACTTAGCAGCCAACGCTATTAGCGCTTTAAAGAACAATCAAATCAATGCAGCGGGCGGTGTTGCGGGCTCCGATGAGCTTGGACGTCTTAAGTCTTCTCAAGTTCCTTTTGAGAACTTGAGTTCTGTTAGCCTGCAAGGTCCTACGTCAGTCATGAAAGGCGTTGAGACTACATACACTATTCGTAATTTCGATACGTTTACTGAGTACGTTGCTCAAGCAACTAAAGGTACGGTGTCGATCACCAACGATATTGTGACATATACTGCTCCTATTGAAACAGGGCCAGCAGGGTTTACAATTAACGGTAGGGAGTTTGTTGTTACTGTCAAAGACTTTGCACCTGTAACTCCAATCATAACAAGTCCAGTCGCAGCTGCTAACTTAGTAGAAACGGCTTACACATTTACATCCAATGCTTTTAATGTACCTGACGGCCAATCAATACACGCAAGCTCTGATTGGCAAATTGCAACAGACGCTCAATTCAATGCTATTGCGTTTAGTGCTAATAACGATTCTGTTAATAAGCTTAACTGGACTGTTAGTGAGCTACTTGACCAAACTACATATTACGTCAGAGTTCGTTACAAGGGCGATACTGGAACCTACAGCGAGTGGAGTACACCTGTTAGTTTTGCTGTGGCTGTCCCTGTTCCTGTTCAGCCTACTATCACTAGTCACGCTAACAATGGTAGTGTCTATCAGGCAACTGCGACGTTTGTTTCCAGCGTATATTCTATACAGGGCAGTGTTTCTCAACATGTGTCTACTGATTGGCAACTCTCTTCTGTTTCTGACTTCAGTAGTTTGGTTAACAGCTCATTAGACGATACGGTTAACAAAACGTCTTGGAGTGTATCAGGTCTAGTTGACGGTTCTTCTTACTATTTGCGTACACGCCATAAGGCCGCAAACGGTAAGGTAAGTCCATGGTCAACTGCTGTGCGCATTAATGTGTTGTTCGCTTATGTGTTCAATCCAGTTATTAGCGCAGACGTTCTTAACTACAACGTTCGTACTGCGGCAATAGGCGCTGGTTGGAATGGTTCTATTCCTCTGGTTGCAACTATCACTGTCAATAACGGTATCTATATCGGTAGCGCTTCAACTGCTAATCCGGGGTTTGATACAGATGTTAACTTCCCAGTAGGTTCAGCATTATCTCTTATTAACAATGGCTTCATCGTTGGTCGCGGTGGTAATGGCGGAGCAGCAGGCGGTTGGAATAATGGCGGTGGGTTAGGAGCTAACGGAGGACCTGCATTACTTGCAAGAGCGGCTATTACAGTTACCAACACTAACGGCACCATTGGTGGCGGAGGAGGTGGCGGCGGAGGAGGTGGAGGCGACGGAGGCTCAGGGGGTGGCGGTGGCGGTCAAGGTCATGGTCCAGCACCAGGCGGCGCTTCCAGTATCGATCCTAATGGAGCAACTGGCGCTATCGGAGGAACAGGAACTAAGACAGCTCCTGGCGGTGGCGGCGGTAGCTCATACTTCCGAAGCGGTGTCGGTGGTGCAGGCGGTACATTAGGTGTTGCCGGAACAGCAGGTCAAGGTATAGCAAACGTAGGAGGTTCAGGTGGACAAGCTGGAGCTGCCGTTAATGGTAACTCTCTTATCACTTGGAACGGCGCAACAGGTGTTCGCTTAGGTTCTATTAACAACTAAACTTTTAATAACGGAGTTTCAAAATGCGTTTTCGTCATGTCTATATTGGTCTAGGTACCTTCTTTGTGATCTTCTTGAGTTTGATCACAGATCCCGATACCGGACTGATTCAATCTTTACCGTTCGGTGCAGGTACTCTTGCAACTCTCGTTATTGTTTTGAAAACTATCCTCTACACTACCCTTCTGCACATTACCCGCAAAGGGTTGCTGGACTACTTTGATTTCAAAGAGTTCTTGGATAAAGCAAAACAAAGCAGCGAAGGTGCTGGTAACGCTATCATTGGTGTGGGTCTGTATACCGTCGCTATGGCTATTGTTATCTTAGCTGCACAACAGTAACCTCAAGACACCTGAGAGCCATAAGGTTTCTCAGGTGTCTTATTTGGCTTGGAGGTAATATGAAGTCTATTGTATTTGTTTTGTTATGTTTAGTTAATTGCGCATTTGCTCAAAATGTGAAAACGTTTATTCCTAAGAATGCTCCTGCTCTTTTACCGTTGTATAAATCAGAAGCACAACGGTTAATGCCTGAGCTTCAAACACCATGGTATTTTGCAGGGTTAACTGAACATGAGAGTTGTATCAGTTTAAAACATAGTCGTTGTTTCTCAGCTACCGCTGAGTTGAAAACATCACGAGAGCAAGGGGTTGGGCTCTCACAAATCACACGTACTTATAATCCAGATGGTTCTATTCGTTTTGATAGTCTCTCAGACTTACGCAGAGCAAATATGAATGAGTTAAAAGAACTATCCTGGAGTAATGTTAAGCAACGGCCTGATCTCCAAATACGTGGCATCATCTTAATGACACGCGGTAACTACAATCAGTTATTTGCTGTTAAAGATGAGAAGCAACGTTTAGCTATGACGGATCTGGCATATAACGCAGGTCTTGGTCGCATCAAGAAAAATAGGTTGCAATGCGGGTTAACAAAAGGCTGCGATCCGCAACTTTGGTTTGGTCATGTTGAGAAACATTGCACTGCAAGTAAGAAACCTATTTACTCAGGTAGAAGTGCTTGTGACATTATGAACCACCATGTTCACGATGTCTTAGATACCCGTATGCCTAAGTACAAACCTTACTTTCAATAAGCTCTCTTAAACTGCGCACAATCACATATACTCTACTTGGATACCGGCTTCGGTTATCCAAGTAGAGTGTTTGCTGTGTAATAAAAATACACATAGTTTATAGAATGAATAAATAGAAAACTTATGACATTCGAACTAGAAGACCCTAAGTATGAGAACTCATACTACGATACTGAATTACGATTCAGTTTAGCTCCAAATACTCTTTTCGTGTTTGGCTCTAATCTGAAAGGTTATCATGGAGCAGGTGCTGCTAAAGATGCTGTAGCTGAATTTGGCGCCATCATGGGAAAGGCTGAAGGATTACAAGGTAATTCTTATGCAATCCCTACCAAAAGTATTTGGTTAAAACCATTACCTGTTGAAGAGATTCGTAGAAACATCCTAAGGTTTGTAGGATGGTCTCTAGAGAACGAATATAAATACTTCATAACCGCAGTAGGAACAGGTTACAGCAGAGTACCGCATTCCATTATTGCACCTATGTTCAAGGATGTTAAGAATGCTTGGTTGCCTCAGCAATGGAAACAGCTTATAGAGAAAGCACAAAATGAAATTTCATGAATATCTGTTGATCTGCTTGAGTGAAGAAGCTTCTGAGGTTATAGCAGAACTACTAGATGAATCCGTCATCGACAGTACTAATATAGATATTGCGATGAAACCTAAACTGATTCAAGAACTCATTGACTTCAACGCAGTGACTCAAATGCTTTTTAACAGTGGAACATTACCTTCTGTTAATTTAACAGATAGGCTCGAGACACAAACTACACTTCGTGAGTTAGCCAAACTGATGTGTGAGCTGCAGTATCACGTCTCTAAGCTTTTACGTTTTGGTATCGGCCATTTACACCCTGCTACAAATGTTCCAGGTGTCACCAATGTGGTTAATGTTATTTCTCAAATCAAAGCATTCACTAGAATTATTCATCAACAAAATCCTGTTGTGAACCTATTGAACGCCGACAAGATAGAAGAGAAGATAAATAAAGTTCATAAGTATGCCAGACAAGCTTATGACGCTGGTCGTTTAGAGTATTAGGAGTAGCAATGAGTAAACAGGGTAAATTCTTAGTGATCGATGGTCCAGATGCTGTCGGTAAAACTACACAGATAGTTAACATTGAAAACTATCTAGAACAACAAGGCTTTAAAACCTTGAAGGTGCGTGAACCAGGTGGGTCTATCGTGGGTGAAAAGATACGTGAACTTTTACTCACAACCGACATGCAAGGTATTACTGAGGTCATGCTCTTTACCGCATCTCGTGTAGAACTTATCAATACCATTGTTAAGCCTGCACTTGCAGAAGGCACTATCGTTATCTGTGATCGTTTTACAGACTCAACCTACGCATATCAGGGTCATGGTCGAGGATTGATTAAAGAAGTCACCATCTTACAGAGTTTGATCGATACCATCATCGTACCTGATGATGTTCTGCTTTTAACGGCGCCTATTGATGTAACACTACAGCGGCTCAGGTTACGTTCTCAAAGCCAAGCAGTCGATCGCCTAGATAGCCTAGATGTTGAAACTAAAGTAAAGATTCATCACGGCTACGAGCTTGCTGATAAATTTGCTTTTCAACGCGGGCAACTCAACCGTATTCGTTTTGACGCATCCAAAACAGAACAAGAAGTCTGGAACGATATTCGTTACTGGCTCGATAACTATTACATCCCTTTGCACGACGATCTTAAACAATAGAAAGACATTCCAAAATGACTAAAGCATACATTGACCTTCTCAAGAAAATCAAAGAAGAAGGCGTTTACAGCATGGACCGCACTGGCGTTGGCCGACACCGTATCTTCGGCGTTCAAACACGATTTGACATCTCAGACGGCACACTTCCAGTGGTCACTACACGTAAAGTGTACACTGACGCGATTATCAAAGAATTGCTTTGGTTTATCAGTGGTTCTTACAATACCCAAGAACTACGTGATCAAAAGGTCAAGATTTGGGATAAGTGGACAATCAACGAAAATGACATCAAAGCCTTTGCTGACAAATATGCAGCTGGTAATGAGAAACTTCATCAGGCTCTGCTGGCTTATACCACTGAGAACTATCTCGACACCATCGGTGAAATGTATGGCGCAATGTGGCGTAATGCTCCCCGTAACGATGTTCATCGTCTTTGGCCTGAGGTTCCGTTGGATGAGATTCCTTCGGATAAGATCGAACAGTACAAAGCTGATTACAAGGAACTCGTTGAAACTTCTAAGGATCCCGTTAACGTGACGTTGGAACAATATTGCAGCATGAACTATTATGCTACAGTGGACCAACTCAATGAACTGATTCGTAATTTGAAGAAACGTCCTTATTCTTCTCGTTTAGTAGTTAGCGCTTGGATCCCTTCGCACGTTCCCTTCGAGGAACTATCACCTAAAGAAAACGTTCTGTTAGGTCGCGGAGCTTTGGCAGCTTGTCATGCAATGTTTCAATGCTTTGCTGTTCCACCTAATGTTGAAGGTGGTAAACCAATTTTGAGTCTTATGATGCTGCAAAGATCCTGCGATACTCCGGTTGGCGGAAATTACAATATCGCACAATATTCTTTGTTGTTGGCGTTGATTGCGCACTGCTGCGATATGGAACCCGGTGAGTTCATTTGGTCTACTGGAGATACCCATATCTATTCTGACCAAATGCCTTTGGTAGATGAACAGATTGCACGTACGCCGTTTCCAGCGCCTAAGCTGTGGCTCAATCCTGAGAAGAAGGATTTATTCTCGTTCACGTTTGATGACATTAAGATCTTGGATTACAAATGTCATCCACATATTCCCTACCCTGTAGCTGAATAACAATCAGTACTACTAAACCATAAAGGAGGTAGATTGATAGGCATAGTAGTCTTTCAAACCAAAGAAGGAATACTGCTAGACGCTAATGAAATGTTTCAATACAGCAGCGGAGCCATAAAGCAGTTCTTGAGAATTGTCTCAGGTGACGCTGTTGTGTTTAGTAAAGAGAATTGGATCAATCTTCACGATAGTTTCAGACCCTTACCAAACTGTATTAACATCGTTATTAGCGATACAGCTATTCCTGGTTGCATAACGTACAGTAAGCTTCCAGATGCATTACAGCTAACTGAGACCAAACATACTAACGTTTGGGTCATAGCTACGCCCGATTTGATTATTGAATCATTAGGTTACGCTAAGGTTCTACATCGCTTTACATTAGACCGACAGGGAATTGGTAAAATAGCTCCTTGGAGTCTAAATTACGACGGCTGGATCATAGGACATCAGATTGAAATTTATGATCCATATCCCGACCATCTTCAAGATAAAACTATTGAGTTAAAACAAAAGTTGTCTTGTATTGTTCAAACATATAAAAGGAATTTATCATGACTTCCAAAAGTAAAACCGTGAAATCCAAGGCTGCTTTGGTTGCAGCTAAAAAACCCGCAGCTCCTTCTAAGAAGGTAGCAAAAGCTATTGCTGTAAAGGCCCTAGCGGCAAAGACAGTTGCAAACGTGAAGAAAGCAGCTAAAGACATGACCGTCAAAGGAAGTCATGAAAATGCTGCGACCTTGACAAAAGTAGCTGCCAATATTGAGAAGGCAGTAGCCAAACTTCCTATCGCATCCAAGACAGCTAAACCTGCTGGTAAAGCGGTAGAGAAGATTACGCAAGAGACTAAGCCTGCGGCAGTCAAGGTGCTGAAGACTCCTAACCGGGGTATTCAAACCGCGGCGTCTAAGAAAGCTATCAAACGTAGCTCTCCTAAACCTGTAGTTGCCGCTAAGACTGTTTCTAAGGTCACTGCGTCCAATGCAACTGTTCGCACCAAACTGGTACTTCCTACTGCTAAAGTGGTTGAGAAGAAAGTAGAAGCTCCCGCGTCTCGTGGCCTTTCGATGTCGTCGTTGGCTTCTATGCTTGAGAAGAGCACTACTGGCAAACCAGCTATCGCGCCTGTTACACCGCCAACGATGCAGAAACAAACCCCTGCATACTCTGCGCCTGCTCCCGTTCGTAAAGTGATCTCTTTCGCTGACGCAATGGCAGCTATTGGTCGAAAGTAAATGCCAAAGCAAACTGAAGATAAGGGTGCTTTCGGGCCCCTTATCTTCATTAACAACTTATGGGAGTTAGAATGCTTACAAAATTAATAGCTGTCGTTAAAAGAATAGCTATGCTTCCTAAAGAGATATTCATAGAAGTATCTCCAGACCCTGTGAGACATTGTGAGGTTTATCGCAAAAAGGGCTGCAATCACGTCGATGGATTTCTTTGCCATGTTCCTAGTTGCGATATCCTGGACAAATATCGTAAGGAAGAAACAAAGAAAAAGGTGATCTATTTGGATCAAGTAAAAACAAACAGACGTGATGTCTGACTTATTCATTCACCAACAGCACTTAACACATGTCCACTTTAAATAAGCTTGCCTCTTCTCTTGTTGCCGATAAAGACAGCATCTTAGGATTCATCGTAGGTAACCAATTACCTAAGAAACCTAAGACTCAACTGGAGAAGCGCTACGATGCTTTCACTGGAATCTACCTCGATTGGGTAGATGCAAATGAGACAATTGGAACAGGGATCATGGAAGGTCTTTGTTTGGTTGGTTACTACTATAAAGATTTGTTGGAAAACACAGATGAGGCACTTGTCCGAGAAAAACAAGATGCTTTATCTAACGCGCTGGATTACTTTGAGGGATTACTCGGTAACAGCTTTAGGTTAGTTAATTAAAAAGGAATAGTTTCAATGGCCAATGAAAAGGAAGAAATCGTCATTGACGATACCCTTAAAGTTTTGTTGAAGTTCTCTAAACGTGAGTTCCTCAATGAATGTTCAGGATCAAGAGAAGAGCAGATTAGCGCAGAGGTTAATAAGATTCGTTTAGTTCTAGGTCCTCTGTACCATTATGAAATGAAATTGATTGACATTGTTCGCGTGGTATTTGGTGCGTATAACAGGATGGTTGAAGAACCTCGTTTCCAAACTAACAAGTCTGACAATCAATTTAATCTTCTGTTTGCTCCGGTAGAACAAACACGTATGTATAACGGATTTGCCGCTATCGACAGCACTAAAATGTCCATGTATGAAATCGCTTACAGCTATATCAAACATATGCTCTTGGAGATGATGCAGTCTAATGTAGGCTGGTGTAGACATGTCCTGTGGCCTGAAGAGGCTCCCGTTCAACTTGCTCAGGGAAAACTAGATGACCGCCAAAGTTAAATCACGCGCACAACGCATTGAAGACGAAATAAATACGTATAAAGGTACTATGTTTTTCATTAACATAGCGATCGGATTAATTCTCGCTTTTTGCGTTTATGGCGGTTCCAATACTGTTGAAATGTACCTAGCGCAAGAAAACGTAGATGTGCTTGTAGGAATGTTCCTTCTGATCTGTTTCTTCAGTTTGGTTTTAACGGTAGTTGGTATATTTTCACAGACTATACGAGAGACTCAGCGAACCCACCGAAGGAAGATTGCAGAGATCAACAGCGAATACAACGAATTCTTTAAGTAGAGGTTACTATGAATTCAAATATCAAAACAGAGTGGAGGTTTCCCACGTTTGAGATGAGACAAGAACTTGCTAAAAAGGGTATCGGCATTGATGTCGATACCTTTACATCGCTTGGTCTTATGCTGCCTCCTGTTCGTAAGACAGTTAAAGCACCGTCTCGCATGGGTAAACCTCTTCCTCCGGTAACTCCCAGTACAACACATTCAAGGTGTCGTAAAATCAATTTGAATGGTGTTGCTTATCCGAGTATTCGGATAGCTTCTGAGAAGACAGGCTTTACCATAGAACGTATCCGAGATAACCTCAAACGTTCTAAAAGTGATACCATCCTTATTAAAGATCGTGTAAAAGCGGTCAAGGTAGCGAAAGGGTTACCTAGGACACCTATGACCGTTACTGTTAACGGTGTCACTTATGAATCGGTTCTACAGGCTTCTATTAAAACCAAACAGCCATATGCTCAGCTGATGAAGTTATCTAAGCTGCAAAACTCGTAAGACAACATATCACCCGTGGTACCTTAGTGGTCCACGGGTGATATGTATATCTTTTTTTTTAGCCTAATTGAAACAATGATTCATCTGCATTGGATGCAGCCGATTTCATCTTCTTAAAGGATTCGTCTTCCCCATTGATAGAATAAGGAATAGGCATACCTTTGGGGAACTTAAAGATAAGATACTTCATGTCTTCATCGATCACGGTAGGTAGTCGATGTTTGTCAAGCATTAACGTGAAGTAAGTTTCTTTGTTAAACTTAAACAAGTGAATGAGAATACAACCGTCATAGATACGATCCAGTGCAGAGGTTCCTTCAAAGAATCCACGACCGGCAATCTCTTTAACGAACTGATCCTCAGGAAGTCCTCCACGAAGCAATGCTTTAGCAGCAGTAGACAACTGATGAGGTGTTAGGAACAAGATACCTTTAGAAGAGCAAAAAGCGCGTACGCGACTCAATTGGTCCATGACATCATGTCCTAACGTACCGGTTTCGCAACCAGTCTTAGGGATCTTGTACAGATAGTCGATATCCAGAACCTCAATGGAATAACCTTGAGCTTCCAGTTCAATAACTTTATTACAGACGTTCTTGTATGTCCATTGGTTTGGATCAATGCGAATCATCTTAAAGTGAAAACCAGTTTCCTGTAAACGTTCACGGATACATTGAATCATCTCATCCGTAGTCACGTTCATAATGTTGACATATTCGCGACGTTCACTGTATGTCAAGAACTGATAGAGGAATTGCAAGCTATTGAGTAAGCTGTCCTCTGTGGAAATAAAAAGAATGAGGGGTTTCTTGTTGGGGTCGGTTGTAAAGGGTTTGTTGAAACGTGCAATCTGTGCGACGATAGAGAGGTTAAAACCAGTCTTGTACTTATGTTGAAGTCCACCAAAGACCCATGTCTCACCGGGTCTGAATCCACCTTGAAGCATATTGTTAACAGCAGGCCAACCTACTTTGTAAACACGTTGACCGGCATTGAGTTCTTTGACGTTATCAAACATCTCACGAAGGAGCTCAGTGTTACCAATATCGAGGTCATCGATAACCGCGGAGTCTTTAGCACCAATGGTCATCTGCAACGGTTCTAACTGACCAATGAGCTCTCCGATGAATGTATCAATGCTCTTGATCTTATCGCGATTGAACTTGAAGTTAGCGGAAGCTTTCATGAGAACATCATTGATAGTGTTCTCTCTGAAATGGTTATTAATAGCTTTGCGCATATTGATAACGCTGCGCTTCAAAGATGATTCCTGGATCTCGTCTTCAATACCTTGCTTAATAGCTTCGTACAGTTTCTCATCGTTGCCGCAGTTCACACGGAAACGCTGAAGGATATCGGTCTTATCGTAGACGTGATCTAATGGGTAATTACACATCTCCAGAATGGTTGACTTCAAAGCCATAGTGACTTCACGGTCACTATTGAGTCCGATCCCTATATCAGAGATCTGAATACTCTCTAGAACGGTTCGAATGAGATCTGAGGAGTTTTCTGTTTTCTCAGACAGCTGCGATTCACGGTATAGGAGTGTAGCAGCTTTGCACAAAAGTAACTTATTGTCCATTGGGAACATCCGCTCTTTAAAGATCCTTAGCAATAAAAATTGTAAATAATCTGATTGATTATACTGTTATTGCGTTATCACTAAGGGGTTGGGTTATTATTGGGGCATACCATATTGCTTTTAAGATTTCTTATTAAAAAGAATTCAAAGCTCTCTTCTTATGGCTAACACATAACATAGTTCAGACCGATACTTTTTCATTTTTATAACCCAGATAAGGATAGAGTTGTGAAAACACTACAGCCTATGAAGATCGTTATTCTACCTGGTTGGATCCAACGATCCTTGCTGCGTCAGAAGTTATCTCTTAATGAAGTCTTAGACTGGAACAAGTCTAAGCCAGCATTATCCCTTGATGATATGGCAGAATGGTTCCATGTGAACGATTCTTTCACGTTGTCGAATTGCCGAGTTGGCAATACTGTACTTGAAACATTGTTTTCCAACTTCGGAGCAAAGGAGCGTGAAGAGTTTCATAAAGTCATTTTGAATCTGTCGATATCTGAAGAGACTATCAACAGTGTGAAGAACAAATTCTCAAAGAGTACCGATATTGCTGGTAATCCTTTGAGCGAACAAACATATCAATTCATTCGGATTGAAAATATACTCTATATTGTCCTCTCCGAGGGCTTTATGGCATCCATGCTAGACAAAGACTCACTCGAAGACTTTGTCAAGAAATACATCAAAGAATGCTATGCTATGGCTTCCGTCAGTGAAGTTTCAGCATTGGGCATGTTTAAGTTATACCTCAAGCATATTGCTTAATTCTTAAGTTTCATTTCAACTTTTTCAACAAGGACTATTCACATGTCGATTTTCTCCAAAAAGCAAAGCGGTTTTGCAGTGCAAACGCAAATCGGTAAAATGGTTGGCGAACTGCAAACCCAAGTGGCTAACCAAGGTATGGTTACTGCTGGTCTGTCTAAGACAGCCATGGCCATGGAAGGTTTCTCCGAGAACGATGCTCACGCTCTGGAAAGCGTTGCTGGTTCTTTGCAAGCCACCGTTGAGTCGATTGCAACCGAAATGGGTATTGCTAAGATTCAAACCTCTGCTCAAGTGAACGCAGCTACTGCTGCCGGTATCTTGGCTGGCGACTACAAAGGCTTCCTGAGCCGCAAGATCGAAATGCCTCAAGTCTCTACCGAGTCTCAAGGTGTTGTGTTCTCGCCCGTGGCCGATGGTCTGTCTGAGCGTTCGTTCTCCGTGGAAGCTTACGATGAGCGTGAAAACCGTAACGCAGTGGTTTACTCCATCGCTTACAACTATCAAGCTGCTCGTCAAGATGAATTCGGTGAAACTTTCTTCCCCACTCTGACTCTGTCTCCTGATCAAGTTGGTTTCGGTGTGCAAGTGAACCTGATGATGGTGTTTGACGCTATCGAGCGTAAGGTGAACGGCCAGATCGCTGACTTCAACAAGAAGAACATCATCCGCGCTTCCGCTGACGCTACCGTGCTGAAGAAAGAACAAACCCGCGTGATCCCTGTGCACCGTGCACAATCCGCCGCTATGTTCTCCACTGACGTTGCCGCTGCTCCTGTGATCATCGAAGGCGAAAGCATCAACACCGCTCCTCTGGCCTTTGGCAAGAAGATCGACCTGTTGGGCATCTCCCAAACCGACGCTCTGTTGGCTACTGGCGTGATGGACAGCACCGACACTTTGGATCCTACCATCGTTCTGAAGAACGTGTGGGCTAAGTTCGGCGCCGACAAGCTGAAGTTTGCTGTGGGTAACCTGCCTTTGTCTAACTTCACCTACAACACCCAAGACAACTATCGTTCGATGAATCTGGCTTTCAGCACCACTTCCGTGCTGGTGAACAAGCTGACTAAGAACATCGACGGTTCTGCTTTGGCTGTTCTGGATGATGTCGTGACTTCCGACTACATCGTGCGTTTGGAAATGAACGTGACCGGCAAGACCAACATTGAAACTGGCGAAACCCAGCTCTTCGGTAACTCTATTGCTGTGCACTCCATCACCAACTCTGACGGCGATCTGGTTGACTTGACCACTGGTCCTGCTGCCGATATCGTTGCCGCTGTGGCTGCTGGTACTTTGGTTGGTTTCGAACTGACTGCTTATCGCACCAACGTGAACCGTCGTCAACGCGGTCAGCTGATCGACGTCACCAAGTACACTCAACTGTACAACGTGCCGCTGCGCAGCCCTATCACTACCCTGCACCCTGCTACTGCCGATGAAAACGGCGATGCATCTGACGTGCAAGCTCTGGTGACTGCTACTCGTATTCGTACAAGCAACGAAGCTGTGACTACCCTGTTGTCTGCTTCGCAAATGCTGTCTGAGTTCGTGGATAGCCGCGACACTACCGGTCAAGGTCCTGACCTGTTGGGCGTTGGTCGTTTCTTCGTGCGTCCTGCTTACATGTACGACGAAGTGGACGTGTCTCTGGAAATCGACTCCATCAAGTCGCATGAACGTACTGCTGACATCCAAGCTGTGCTGGTGAACCGTCTGCGCGATATGGCTTACAACCTGTACCGCGATTCGGAATACAAAGCTGCTGCTGATGCTCTGTCTGGCGGTATCGCTCCTGTGCCTGAAGTCATCGTGGGTACTGACCCCGTGATTGCTCGCTACTTGACCGTGGAAGGTGACCTGCGTACTCTGGGTAACGGCTTCAACCTGCGTATCGTCCAAACTCTGGACACACGTATGAAGGGCAAGATCATCATGGCCTTCGGCGTGATGGACGGCGACCGTAACTCCAGCGTGAACCCCATGAACTTCGGTAACATGGTGTGGGCTCCCGAACTGGTGCTGAGCGCTAAACTGTCCCGTGGTAACACCTACTCGCGCGAAACTGTGGTTCAGCCTCGTTTCCTGTTCGTGGTGAACACACCTATCATGGGTCAGATCGACGTGAAGAACCTGGACGAAGCTCTGGGCAAAGTGCCTGTGCTTGTCAAGAACATCTAATCCTTAATTGGGTTTAGTGTAATAAGACTAGATACTGCTCTTCGGGGCAGTATCTAGTCTTTGTTGTGTTTATATCTATATGACTACAGTTTATAGATTATTTCAGTCATATATACTTATTATGAGATTATAACTGGTTTGTTTAATAAGGGGATTCTTTTCTATGTCAATAGCTCGAGATTTGTTGTTCAAGATAGAGGATGCTTTGAAATCCAAAGATAAAGATTCACTGAGTGGAGTGATCGATAGACTGGATGCCGCTATCTGGGTAGAGAACGACAAATACATTAAATTGTTAGTCGATATACAAAACATCAAAGACAGCCAAGAAAGAGCTGTTATTGTTTACAGTAAAGCTATACTTAAAAGAGCTTTTGGTAACTACGGCGGTATCCAAATACATTCTAGTATAGATCAATTAGAAATTGCACTATACGGCATCGGTATAAAACTAGAAGAACTAAGGTCGATTTGTGATCGGCAAAAGAGTTCCATTGACTCGTTACAGGCCTCGGCCATGGCATTAAGAGACTTTCACAGGAAGTTGCAATGAAATAACTGTCTTTATGAAGGAGCATTCCATGACAGATAATTCTTCTGTAAAACCTAAGGTAACAACAAATACAAGACCTAAGGCGTTGAGTGATAAAGAAAACGACTTGTTAGTAGAGCAATGGAAGAACAAGCAGAGGAAACTCTGCCATCAAACTCTAGTTGCTCGTTTAAACAGCAAACAAAAGTAAACAACTATAAGACTACAGAAGCCTATCAAAGGGCTTCTGTAGTCTTGCTTTTCTTTTTTCTTTGGCTTTGTAAATGGTATGTCGTACCACAGAGAGAAGAGTACATTGTCTTACGAAATACACACCGGAAAACAACGGGAAGGTTCTACAATAGTGCAGCTATATAAAGGTTGTCCTATTGATATTCCCGTTTATATAAGTCTAGGTGTCTCTAATAAAAAGAGACGCTATGAGGTTTGGTTAGAGTCTTGCATCGAGAACGAGTCCAACGATCCCGATAAGAGTAGGCGCTTAGGCTTTATAGCTTTTATCCACAAAGTTGGCTTAAAGAACAGAAGCATTGTTTTGCAATCGGACCATGCTTTATGGCAGATGCAAGTTGAAGCTGTTAAAGAATTCCTTATAAAGCATAAAGAGTTCTTAGATTCGGTTCTACCCTATCTATTTCCTGATGAGCTTCGCGTTAGCGATAAGATTTAATTTGTATAAACTTTAAAGGTAAAACTGTGATTCACACTATCATTAAGCGAGATGGTAAGACTAAAGAACCCTTTACTGCTAGTAAGTTAGTTAAATGGGGCAAGTGGGCAGCTGCTAAATTGGGAACACGTGTTCACTGGACGGATATCGTTGCAGACGCTGTCGTTACAGTTCCTCAGAAAGATGGAATCGTTTACTCTCAGGATTTACAAGAAACATTGATTGATTTGTGTTTAGCGCGTAAAGACTATGCTCATAACCTGATGGCTGGTCGTTTATTGGCTGCTAAGTTGCGTAAGGAGTTGTACGACGAATACATTCCTACCGTTAAAGCTCTTCAGGCTAAGCTCTTTAAACTTGGTTTGATGAAATCGTTGAATTACAGCGATGACGATTATCGCGCTATTGAAGCGATGATCAAGCATGAGCGTGACTTTGAACTCGCGCACTTTCAGATCGAGTACACTTCTATCAAGTACGGTATTCGTAATCAGAAGACCAAAGAACAATATGAATCTAGCCAGTTCATCTTTATGCGTCTGGCTATGCATCTGGCTGAAGAGGAAGTTGGTGAGAAACGCCTGGAGATAGTTAAGGATCTCTACGAAGAACTCTCCGAATATCGTATTAATCCTCCAACTCCAGCACTCAACAACTTAGGTACTGAAGATACAGGACTTGCATCTTGCTGCCTTTATAAAGCTGGTGACACTATTCCGTCTTTGCAAGCAGGCGATTCCATCGCTTACTTTATGACAGCTGCCTCTGCTGGCATTGGCGGCCTTATTAGTACACGCAGCATTAATGACCCTGTTCGTAATGGTAAAATTGCTCATCAGGGTAAACTTGGCTATCTTAAAGCAGTCTCCGCTGCTGTGAAGGCTAACAAACAGGGTTCACGAGGTGGTGCCATCACCAGCTTTCAACCTATATTTGATCCTGAGATTGACTCTATTACTGTATTGCAAGGTGTACGCACACCTGCTGAGAAACAGAACCGCGATGTTCATATCGCATTACAGTACAACAAATTTCTAGTACAGAAGGCGATTAACCGGGAACAAATGTTTCTGTTTAACTGCTACAACGCTCCTGACCTTTATGAAGCGTTCTTTGCTAAAGATCAAGACCTGTTCCCATTCCTGTACAATAAGTACGAGAAAGACGAAGGTTTTAAGAAAGTCCACGTAGACGCTTACGAGACTATTCGTAAGGCACTGATTCAAAGTATCGAAGTCGGTACGTTGTATGATGCGTTCATGGATGAGATCAATCGTCACACGCCGCATTTGGATCCCATTCATAGTTCTAATCTCTGCCTTGAGATCACGCAACCTACTCACGAATACGAGTCTCCTGTTGATTTGTATGCCACGTCGGATCCAGGCTACATTGAAGTTGAAGTTAAGTACAAAGAATCAGGGATGCCGGACACACGACTCTTTGAGTATTCTGAACCAATTCAGTTCATGGACGAGACTTTCCGTGGTCGTCCTTTATTGCGTAAAGCTGGTAGCGTTAAGGTCGGTGGCTCTTATTCGTCCTTGGACGGTAGCGAATTTGAAGTTACGAATATCAATAAGACTAAGGTGTCTCCTGAAGTATCATTGTGCTCTTTGGCAGCTATCGTGGTATCGAACGTCAAGAACGATGTTCAGTACAAAAAGACTGCATACTACGCTTTGTATATTATCGATCGCTGTATAGACATTGCTACTTACCCGTTACCACACATTAAGTTCACATCTATGATGCGTCGTAATGCTGGCGTTGGTGTATCTGGTATTGCTTTGGAGATGGCCCGTCGTAAACTCAAGTACGATACCCAGGAAGGTCGCAACGCCATGCATGAAATGGCTGAACGTCACTCTTACTTCTTGATCAAGGCTGCTTTGGAACATGGTAAGGAAAAGGGTAACGCTCCTTGGATGCATAAAACTCTTTGGCCTCAGGGCTGGTTACCCATCGATACGTACAAGAAGACTGTTGACGAACTCGTTACAGTTGGTTTGAATTACGATTGGGAATCTTTGCGTGAAGAGATTATTGAGAACGGTGGCATTCGCTTCTCTTCTCTGGTAGCTCACATGCCTTTGGAATCTTCTTCTAAGTCTAGTGGCGCTCCTAACTCTATGTATCCTATTCGTGATCTTACTATCAGTAAGACCGATGGTATCAGTAAGATTGACTGGGCTGCAACCGATTCTGACTTGTTAGATAAGGACTATCAGATCGCTTGGGAAATTGACGGATTGGACTTGATTAAAGACTACGCTATTTGGCAGAAGTTTGCAGATCAAGCTATCAGTGCAGATATGTACAAAGATCGTCGGGGTAAGAAGCTCATGTATTCTGAGAAGAAACTGTTTGAACTATTCTGCGCTCGTGTCAAATACGGTATGAAATCTCGTTACTACGAGAATATCTTGATTGACGAGAAAAAAGGAAAGAGCACCGAAGTTCAAAAAGATGTTTGCGACAGCGGCGCTTGCGCAATGTAATAAGGATAAGACATGACTGAAATTGTTAAAGTAAGCGATCGCATTTTCAATACACAGAAAACAGATTATTCTGTACCTTCTCTTTTCATGGGTGAGAAACTAGGTTTGATGGATAGTATCAATATCCACTATCCGCAGTTGTATGACCTTTATAAGGAAATGAAGTCAAAGGACTGGGATGAGCAGGAGTTCAAGTTTGGGTCTAGTACACTGAACGCTGAGTTCAAACAAGATACCAAAGTTTCTCGTGACATCATGATGTTCACTTTGGCTTGGCAATGGGAAGGTGACACTACTGCTGCCCGTTCTATCGTTCCTATCATTGCGCCATTCGTTACTAACAACGAATTGTTCTATGGTTGGCAACGTATTGCCGATAACGAAGTAGTCCACGCACTCACATACTCTGAAATTGTTAAATACAGTTTTGATGATGCAGTCGAAGCGTTGAAAGAAGTTCTGGCACTTAAGGAATCAGTCTCTCGCGTGGAGATCATCGCTGAGATCTTCGATAAGGTATCGGTTACTGGTAGTAAACTCAATCTTGGTTTGATTCAAAAGGATCAAGATGCTTACGATGATATCTTCATGTTTGTCGTAGCGCTCTACTGTTTGGAAGCTATCCAATTCATGGCAAGCTTCGGTATCACGTTTGCTTACGGTAATCGAAACAAATACATGCCCGCAGCATTGGCTGTTCAGAAGATCGCATTGGATGAACACGACATTCATCAACGTTGGGATAAAGCTGTCCTAGATATCGAGATGGGTAACGAATACGGCATCACTGCCTTCGTTCGTAACCGTGATCGTATCAAGCAGTTGATTGGAGACGTTATTCGTACAGAGATGACTTGGAATAAGTTCACATTCTCTGAAGGTCGTGAACTTCCAGGCTTGAACGAAGAGATGCTCAATAAAGCTGTTCTCTTCTACGCTAAACCAGTATATGAGTTCTTCCGTTTCCGTCCCGATGAGATCGAGTTCGATTTACCTGAACGCAATCCTTTGCTATTTATGGATGATTGGCTTAATATCGGTAACACACAGACAAGTCCTCAAGAGCAAAAGAACGGAAACTACGCACTGGGTATGATCGACTTTGACGTCAAACCCGATGAGAAGTTTGCTATTGACCTAGGATAAAGTATGGCTACTAAAAAGCTTTATAACTACACTGGGATTGTTACGAACGTTGTAGATGGCGACACGGTTGATATCTGTGTTGATCTTGGTTACAAAGTTCATATCGATGTTCGTGTTCGCATGGCGGGTATCAATACACCTGAGATGAAGTCTAAGTTAGTTGTAGAGCGACAAAAAGCTCAAGCCGCTAAAGACTTCCTCGTAGGTAAGCTTGCCAATAAAGAGATCTTACTTGACTCTACCGGTCAAGATAAGTATGGACGCTGGATCGGTGTCCTGATGCTCGGTAAGGAAAACGTGAACAACACTATGATCGCAGAAGGTCATGCTGTTAAGTTCATGGAAGAAAAGCTGTAACAACTAGAGACACAGGAGGACAACCCTCCTGTGTCTCTAGTCATCCCTTTCTAGATTTACTAGACCACATATACTTTATCTGACACTAGGGACTGCATATAGTTCTTGAGGAGAAGATTATGAGTAACATGAGAATAGAACAGTTCTCTGTGGAAGGTAAATATGTTAACCTTTTCAACACAGGAGAGCAGCACGCTAACTTTCGCACCACTGTTTTCTATGAAAACAAGTCCAGCGAAGATATCACTATTGTTCAACGTAACAATCTGCCAGTCATTATCCCTGGAAGCAATGAGTTTCGTTCCAGGGAAGGTGTTCTGATTATTCGTACAGCTTACAACTTCAACGGTAAGAACACGATAGTCTCCACCATCAACGCTTTAGACTTTATGCATCAACATCACAAAATGATGAATAAAGAACTATTGGTTATCCGTGAAATGTTGTTGGACTATTACCATAAGAACAATGTCCATTCCAATATACGCAACTGCGTTATTAACATTGACAGAGAAGTTCCATGCAGGTATATACGTAATCATGGAGCCGTCTATATAACGGACGCAGACGTCATGGTTATCAGTGACCATATCAAGGAGCATATTCCGCATCCTTATAGCTCCGAGGGAGTCACCTTAGATAACTATAACCGGATTGCTTCTCAGAACAGTACTAACGGTATTTTCATCGATTTGATCGACAATGAAAATAAAATATCCAACCGTTATATGTATGTGGCAAAACAAGTCATTGAAGTAGTTCCACGCGTGGATAAAAGCAGGGCCTCTGGCCTGTATCTGGTGCGCACTGAAACAGATTCCCATGGTTACACCCATATGGAGCCTGAGTTCGTAGACCTAGAAGTAGCTGAAGAAAGTGTAGGTTTGTACCCTACGCAGGAAGAAGCTATCACAGGCGGTGATCCTGATTCCATTATCAGAATTGAGCAAGCCAAGTTGAAACTCGGTGAGACCAGAGCTGAGATCGAGCTATCGGAGTTTAAACGTAAAGCCAATATCGAGAAACAAGAATATGAACGAGAGAAGAATCGCTCTGACGAGAATCTGCGGATATTGCAAGCTAAACTCGACGAGGCTAAAGCGGTGAGAACAGATTATTACGAAGATCGTTCACATGTTCGTAAGGATAGTTCAGAGGCTTGGAAGTACATTGCCACAGCTGCTGTGACTGGTCTAGGTTTATACGCGGCTTTTCTAAAAGCTAATCAACAGAGTAAGTAACAAACCCTTAGAGGAATCATGCACGAATTATTCGCTAGGCTGCTTGAAGAAAATACCCCACGTGTTAACGACGCAGTTATGAGTGGTCTGTCTACTCTGTACATGCAAAAGTCTGAAGAGTACATTCACAACGTATTCTTATCGGCTAGTCGTAGTTTTCCAGAAGGTCTTAAGTACGTTGGTTTTGAGCGTTGCACCCCAGTAGAGGAGTACAACGAAATAACCAAGGTTAAGAATAACAAACGCATTTACGATTTAGCGAAGTCTGATCTGTATCTTGTCAAGTACAAGTTTACCTTCCAAGATCAACCGCTACCTGATCGTTACGTGTATCTTCCGTTTGTTGGCGAAGCAGGTATCTTTAGTTTGGGCGGAGCACTCTTTCACATCACTCCTGTTCTCAGTGATAAGGTTATCTCGCCTGGCTTTGATAGCATCTTTGTTCGTTTGCTGCGCGACAAGATCATCTTTAAGCGTTGCTACCATAGCTTTGTTATCGATGGAGTTCGCGAAACTACGCACGTGATCTGGAGTCAGATCTACCGTAAACCTCGCGATAACAAGAAGGTCCCTAACACCACCAAAGCTGAAACGACTATTGCGCACTACTTGTTTGCGAAGTTCGGTTTCACTGAAACGTTCCGTAAGTTTGCGGGATTTGTTCCGGTCGTTGGCGAAGGTGAGATTACTGAGGCTAACTATCCTCGTGAGAGTTGGATCATTTGCGAAAGCTCACAAGTCAAGCCTAAGACTTTCATTGGTGAGTTCTATGAGCCTACATCTATTCGTTTAGCTATCCGACGGGATATGTGGAACGCTACGACGAAAGCTTTGGTACTTGGGTTCTTCTACATCGTTGACCATTTCCCAACACGATTCAAACCTAGTTATCTCGACAGTCAAAACCTGTGGATGATTCTCTTGGGTCACATCGTGTTCTCTGGTTTGTACGGTGAGAACAAACTGTTTACGAATATCCAAGAACATTTCATGTCTTTGGATGGTTACGTAGACCCTATGGTGATTGAGAAACTCAAAGAAAACAATTACCATATCGACAACTTCTATGGTTTGTTGGCTTTGATATTGGGTATCTTCAATAACCTAGTTTTAGACAACGGGCATCGTAGTCTTTCAATGTACGGTAAATCCCTTGAAGTATCCTATTATGTCTTGTATGACATTACCGCGGGTATCTTCAAGGTGAACTTCCGCTTGAGTAAACTTGCGAGTAAGAAAGCTCTTATCATGAAAGATGTCATTGAGACTTTCAATAAGAACTTGAAGACAGGAGCTGTGTTTGGTCTTGCATCAGGTAAGATCATCTCAGAGAGTGTCTCCTATAGCGGTGATCACAAATACCCTAAGATCACCTCTAGGCTTACTGAGCAAGAGAGTCTGCCAGGCGCAGCTCGTGGTAAATCCAAACGCTTGGTCGTTGGTGAGGATAAACACTTCGATGTGTCTATGGTTGAAGCAGGTAGTGCGTTGTTCTTGTCTAAGTCCAACCCGACTCCTACTAACCGTGCTAATCCGTACATCAATATTGACCTAGCAACCGGTACGATCTTGCCGAATCCTAAGTTCGACGAAGTGCGTGCCAAAACAGAAGCTTTGCTAAAATAAGCAAACAGAAGGGGAGGACGTCCTCCCCTTCTTTATATTCCTTTCCTAGTCAAGTTATAGTTACATATACTTAACTTGAACACCCCCTTATATATCTTTCGGAGAATTCCATGTTACTGCATGTTAGCGCGGAATATCCGCAAGCCCCTTTCACGGAATACACCGCGCAGAATCATCCTTATATCCCACCTGTACTTACAACAGTAGACGTTCAAAGCGTTCTACCTCAAGTAGTTGCATCGGTCGTAAACGATGCCACGCGAAGGTCGCATGAACACGCTGGCCGAATGGCTTACTACAACTTGCTTGTAGACAACAACTTCGGAAGCACCTACTTTCAGCATGTGATCCAACATGTGACTGATTTGATTATTTTGTTGATGAATCGCGGCACTATTCGACACCCAGCGCAAGGTGTTGAAGAAGCTGTACAGCACATCAACGGGGCAATGGTCAGCATCTTGTTCTATGAGTTTCCCGAGCTCAAGTCAAAAGTAGCCCCACAAATACTTAATGCTGCCGAACAAAACGCTAGTTACTTCAACCAACTGTTACAGGAAATACACGGTATGAGACAAAACACCCCAGGATACGGTATACCTATGCCCCAATACGGTCACCCGGGACAAGGTCACGTAATGCATCCTGGAAATGGAGGGCACGTTGTTCATCAGCACCCCAATATGCATATGCATCCTTCGCATTATCCTACGCATTACCCCATGGGTAACGGATATCCGAATAACCAGATGCATCACCAGCAGATGCACCATGGTCATGCACCGTTGCCTGTGCACCAAAGTAATTTTGCACCAGCGCAACATAACACACGTTACGAGCGCACTGGGTCTACGTTTCAAAGCGGACCTAGTTTGTCTGCGCCGGCAGGCAATGGTGGCGGGGTAGATCGTTATGCACGTAAAGATAACGAGCGGCAAACTTGGACAGGTCGCCAGTATGACACACGTCAACCGGCTCAGGCGCCAACGCAACAGCAACCAGTTATTGTAAAAACTGAAGAGAAACCAACACTTATCATCAACGAGGGGTCTGAAATGGACAGAGCAAGGCATCAAATAACGTACTTCCAAGGGTATACCCAGGATACTGCTAGTCGCGCTGAGAAGTTTGCTCAGTCCACTAATGCCTTGACCCGTACTGTTTTGCGAGAAGACGATAACAGTAGCGTCTACGTCGATCAAGACATCTTCGTTGAGACCAATGTTGAGAGTGCGATCATTTGCGCACGTGGTAAACAGTTTGAACGCCAAGGTGCTGACAAGAACCTTGCAGTGTTCCGGTGTTTCGCAGCCGTGAGTAAGCCGCTTGCTTGTTCTGAAGACATAAGTGACTATCTGAGGACACTGCGTGAAGTGGACTCCTTTGTTCTGCTGGCTACGCGCATCAAGGCAATTGCGTCAGCATTGTCTGTTGTTCGTGGAGACGCTCAGATCACTGGAACAGGAAATGAAATCGATACCGATTCCGTTATCAGTTTCCTCAGTCAGATTGATCGTATCTTTACTGAGACTATCAATGACTTCCTTGCAAACAAACTGCAACTGGACGTAAACATCGATAGCTTTGCTGACGACATCCCTGATCTGGGAGATTTCCTGTTCAAGGAACATGGCCCTATCTACTCCGATGCGTATCGTCGTTTCGAAGGCGAGGTCCTAGAATCCATGTTGGAATCTATGGACGAAGATATCATTACTGATATTAACCGTCGTTTGATAACCACAGAAGGTCTTAACTATGATTTCATTCCTTTGAATCATAGCCTGACTTTGATTGCAATGAACGATCGTGAACTGGGATACAAGCTTGCGAATAAGCCAGCTGTTATTGAAAAAGAAACCGCTCCCGTCCTGTACAGTCTTGCGCAGACCATCAAGACACATTCCAAGCAGCGTGAGTTCCCAACTATGATTGATCTCTTGGTAACCGCCGATGGCGTGGTGTATCGCCTGCACCGCAGCTATATCAAGGATACCGAGTACCTGATTAGCAAGTATTAACGTTAAGCTGTCAGAAGGGCCTCTAAAGCCCTTCTGACAGTATTCTTTTTTGTCTGAGGAGTCTATCATGGTAGAAGAAGTCGTAAAAACACGTACAGTTAAGAGTCAAGAGGAATTGGACAAAGAAGCTCATTTCAATATTCTTCTTGGACACATGAACACCAACGAAGAGTTTATCCTGAACTCTGTCGCTGTCAAATCCAATTCACCTTTTAACCTGTATGTCAAACGAGGTGAATTCAATGAGTTGCGAGATAATCTAGGTCTGTCTGACGATAGTCTTAAACTGACAGATTTCCTGGATTGGTTGCATCTTCAAGATCTGATAACGCCATTGGAAGCGGTCGATAGTAAACCTATTGATATTACAGCTATCCCTTTGTTTAACTTGTACCCTTACTTTCCCTCGTACAAGGACATCTTATGGGTTGCGCGTATCCTGCGTCCTAATATGTTGATCTTCAAACCTGACGATATATACCATCTGGCACTGTATCGTGGTTTCGAGATCAATGGAGTTGATGTTGACAAAGTCATTACATCTCGTAAGACTGATGATATCTTTGCACTGTTGAGAAATATCTCAGTAGACTGCAATAAACGCAGGGAGGACTACGTTGCAAGCCTTAACTAGAAAGGGAAGGTCTGTGCATAAAAGCGAGAGATATCAAGAACATCTAGCATTTCTGAGAGGGGATATAGAGAAAGATACCTTGTTCGTACTTGACGGTATCGCTTTAATCTCTAAGATTCCTTTCAATGTGTACTTGTTTGCTGAAAAGTTCTCTTTAGAAATAGAAAGCAGGGGTAAGAATCTAGCAAGTATCTCTAACAAAGATCCGTCACTGATAGCGTGGCTTGAGTTTAACCGTTATGTCAAACGTGCAACAACTGGCACTATTCAATATGGTCCTTACCGTTACGCGGTTACGCCAATGCTTCCTAGCTTGAGAGAAATCCTAAGGACCATCAGTAGTCTTCAGGAGTTCCTTGGCGAAGACTCAATCATGGAATTGTCTGTTAGAGATATCTACGTTTTCACTATCTTCAAAGACGTTATCGCTAAATTAAAACTCGATAACCGGCGAAGTAAATTGCAAAACTTAGAACAAGTAATCCTCAAAGGTGGTGAAATCATTGATGAGGTTTATAGTGCTTGGTTTAAAACAAGAAATACGAATGCTGTCAAAGAATCTATTCCACGTATGAGTGAAATTTATTGTTTTGATATTGTTACTGCCGATAAAATACCGGCATTCCGACATATCAAAACTGGTTCAGATTTCAAAGAATAAAGAAAGACACACCTAGGACGATGAAGTCCTAGGTGTGTCTATACGTTTTATTTTTTAAACTCGTACTTCAAAAGCAATTTCAAAGTCATTACAATCATACAACATTTGCGGTGTCACATTCTTGCTCTTTGCAATCATTCTCTCGAAGTTGGCAAAGTCTGTCTCATAGTTGGGTTGCGATTTCAAAACAGTTCTCACCAATTCGATACAACTGAGTTGAGATTCATCCGCAATATTAAACAGACTATCGTAAGGTTTACCTAACTGAGCTTTAGCAGAGTCAAGAGTATTCGTCCATTCATCTGTAGTCATAGACTTAGGTTTGAGTAGAGCAACTGCCTGAACATCAAACACTTTGTCGAATTCGGCAAAATGAGTACCTATTCCGGTTGCTTGAACCAACCTGAAATCCGCATCACTGGTAACTGCATCTTCTAAGTTCATTAGGCAATGCGACCAGAACCCGTATTTAAAACGCAATACGATATCGGCTAAACCAATAGCATAAGTTGAAAGGTGGTTACTACGTCGTGTCAAAATCACGTAGTAATCCTTTGCTATCAATTCACGAATCAAGGCTTTGTCTTCAGTGGAAATCTCTTTTGAAGCTTTCCATTCGACTTTACCTAACCAGGCTACAAACTTGGTAAATGGGGTCAAAAGAGTTTTCATCATGGGAATAATCCTACAGTAAGAGGTCTTTCAAATTCTTCAATAGGATTGTCCAGGATTTCCAGAGAACGTCCTGCTCCTATGATACCGTGCTGCTCTAAAAGCATAACGCCTTGTCGTGTATCAACACGGTTCAAGTCGATATATGTAGCATTATCGATATCTCGAAGAATTGAACGAATAGCTGCTGCAAACTGTTGGACAGGCGCAGACGACTCAGCATTATGAATAGATGCAAGTTCAGTTGCAACTTTCTCCATTTGCGTGAAACGATTACGAAATGCCAAGGTAGTAATACGTTTACTGCTATTGGTAAAGTTAGGGTTAGCTGCAATCCATTCGTCTAATGTAGCCTTAGACGGAAGAGGGCTACCACCCTCCCAAACAATACTTTCGTATGAATCATCAGTTCCCTGGGAATAACATTGCACTCCCGGGAAACCTTTTTGTATGGCTTCTAAATATGTCATTGATTAACTTCCTCAAAGCGAAGGGGTCTATTAAGGTTCATCATACCGTTGAGAACTTGCGACGCCATACGGTTAACGTACCATGTTGCAGCTGCTGTAGTTCCGAATCGAATACTGTAAGTTGCAGTCGAACCGAATAAACTACCAAAGTCCGGATCAAAGAAATCCAAAGGAATTGTTTGTGGTCTACCGGCAGTTACGAAGTTATGGTAAATACTACCAATACAGACGTTTCCGCGGAAACAACTAATGACCATGTTACGGTTAGAAGTTCCGCAATCAACCATTAAGGTTCCACTGATATGCAGTCTGCCAGTTGCATCAGAAGGACCAAGAGTTGCAGATGCGATCTGAGTACCTTCAGTACTGATTGGTGTGGTATTGTCACCTGGAATTGTAGCGGTTCCGTTGAAAGCTCCGATGAAGGCAAATAAAGTTTTCAATGGGAGCTGGTTATACAGCAACTTACCACTTGCATCTAAACTAGCTGCCCCATTAGGTGCACCTAGTTGGGAGTAAGGTAACTTCAAATCCAAAGCTATCTGTGTAGCGGATGAAATAGGTTTATTAGCATCTGACGTATTGTCGACGTTACCTAAACCTACATCTGCTTTGTTGATGACCACTACTCCTGTTTTGCCGTTAACACTGTCAACTGCGCCAGAAGTAATGAAGATATAAACCGATCCAGACCAACGATAGACTTTATTAGTGTCTAACGCCACATACATCTTACCGGTTTCACCTGTAACTGGAAATGCTGCAAGATTAGCGAACTCTTGAACGTCATCCACAAACGAAGGCAATTGACCAGACGGAACCTTACCAGTAGCGTCCAGCGTAGCAACGCCGTTGTTTGCTCCCTTTTCTGAAGCTGCAATACGGGCTACGGTGTCGGCTGCATTAATAGTAATGTTAGCTGAACCATCAAAGGGTATACCGTTAATTGTGCGAGCTGTTTCCAGCTTAGTAGCCGTTCCTGCGTTACCGGTAACGCTTGTTTGGTCTCCGGTATTGACACCAGACAAAACACTAATACCTAACTTAACACGGATACCGGGACCAGTCTCGTCACCTGTGTTAGTTCCAGTGATGGCATCTAACTTAACTTTGTCAGTTGCTGCAAAGAAACCATTAACAGTAGTAGTTGCTAAAGCATGAGCTGCGCCAGCGGTACCTACGTGAGAGATAGGAGTGCTTGCAGCTTTAGCGTTGTTCTCAGCTGTCAGAATGGCATTTTGCTGCGCACTACTAACAGGTTTATTAACGTCAGACGTGTTGTCAACGTTAGATAAACCGACATCTGTTTTGTCCAATACAACAACGCCTGTCTTACCGGCTACCGTATCCACTGCACCAGAGGTGATATGAATAAATGCTGATCCAGACCAGCGGTAGACTTTATTAGTGTCTAACGCCACATACATCTTACCAGTAGCACCGTTGGTTGGGAACGCGCTTAAAGAACTAAATTCTATAACGTCATCCACAAAAGCAGGTAACTGAGAGGATGGAACTTTACCGGTACTGTCAAGCGTGGCGTATCCGTTAGGAGTTCCCATACTGGCAGCCATTAAAGCACGACCTTCAGTATCTACCGCAGTGATGGTAATGTTAGCACTTCCATCAAATGGAACACCGTTGATGTTACGTGCATTTAACAACTTAGTAGCTGTTCCAGCATTACCAGTAATGTTCGTCTGATCGCCGGTATTGACCCCAGATAAGGTTGTAATACCAAGTTTAGCACGAATACCAGGTCCCGTCTCATCACCTGTGTTAGTTCCGGTGATAGCGGCTAACTTGACTTTCTCTACCGCTGAGAAGAAACCATCTGTTGTAGTAGTTGCTAATGCGTGCGCTGAACCGGAAGAGCCTACGTGGCTCAGAGGAGCACTTGCAGCTTTAGCGCTGTTCTCGGCAGTAATTATCGCAGCTTGCTGTAAAGTACTAACAGGCTTATCTAAATCCGAAGTATTGTCGACGTTAGGTAAACCGACATCGTCTTTAACTAAAAGAACAATACCTGATTTTCCAGCTACAGTTTTGACTGCATTTGTAGCAACCTCAGCGTAAGACTCACCTATCCAAGCATAAAGCTTAAATGTATCTGCCGCAACATAAATCTTAGAGAAAATACCTTGTTCAGGCATTTGAGCTAAGTTATCGAATATGAAGACATCTTGAACTTCAACAGGTAATTGCTCAACTTGCAGCAATCCTTCTTCATTCAGAGTGGCGACACCGTCAGGCGCTCCCTTCTGCGATACCGCTATACGAGGCGTTGCATCAACTGCATTGATAACAATACCTTGGGTTCCGTCGAATGGAACACCGTTAATGGTCCGCGATGTAAGCAACTTAGTTGCTGTGTCTGCGTTTCCTTTTAAGGACGAGATCTCAATGTATGCGGAACCAGTCCAACGATAGGCCAGGTTGGTGTCCGCGGTTACATATATTTTACCTATCAAACCAAAATTCGGCAAACTTGCGTAGTCATTGGAGATGATAATTTCATCAATGCTACCTGGCAGAATATCTACCGGTATAAGACCGTTAGAGTCCAGACCTGCTACTCCGTTAGGAGTATTCTTCAAAGATGTTATTAAAGCTACTGCATCTGAGCTGGAGAAACTACGCTCAATGGTATTTCCGTTAACAGATGTTAGATGAATATCGAACACTTCTGGGTCTGGTGTGTCTACTAGGTATAACGTGTTACGACTACGAACTGTAGGTAATTGGTTAACACGTGCTATTCTAAACGTTGGTGTCATGCTAATCCCTTCATTATACATAAGATCTGACAAACCTCTTATAAACGTTTTCAGTCATATATACTTCATTTGAGGTTACTTAGTTGTATTCTTTATCAATAACTATCTTGGGGTTCAAAATGTCTTCTAAAGTCAAATCGTTCGTTTTGTTTGTTCTGGTGTCTTTCATTCTCTCTGCGCTGTGCGGATTTCTGTTTGCGGCAATGCATGATGTCGCTAACAACCGTTCTATTAGCGATCTGCAAGCCATGGTCTTCATTGGTTGTGTAACGCCTATTATCGGTTTTGTCATTGCTCGGCAAGTGCAGTGGGGAAAGAAGGTTTGGGTTTCTTTCAAGAGCTGACGGCATAAGCTATCAAGGATCCTTAGGATCCTTGATAGCTATATGTTTCTTTTTTTAGTTAAGTTTCATCAGGCTTAGGTGTTTCGTCCGGTTTAGGTTCATCTGAAGTTGAACTGTCTTCAGGTGGCGGGGTTCCATCGCCACCGCCGTCTAAACCATCCATACCGCCACCGCCTCCAAGATCATCGAAGCCGCCCATATCTCCACCAAACCCACCGTCACCACCATCGGATCCGGAGCTATCGGAGCTGGAAGTACTGGAGCCTTCGGCGATACCAAGCTTTTGAACATCGGCATTTGCAGCAGCTACAGCCGGATTCAAACTCTTAATAAACGATAGGCAGCTGCGCAGTAATCCTTCCATGTGGTTCTTATTCACATCCAAGATATTGAGCGTAGGTTTACCGTCATCGTCAGATGTGACAATGTCATTGAGTTCGGAGAGATAACCGTTCTCAGACATCCAACGACGATGGTAGTAAGCTTTGACAACTTCTTTGATGCTGTCAATATTGCTACTGAGGTCACCGGTAAGATCACTAGTCATGAATGTACTGCTGATCCAACTATCGATGGCTTCGTTAAGAGCTTCCTTGTACTTACTGAAAGCATCAGACTGATTCTCAATCGAGGTGATATCAGGAGAAGGTAGACCGATCTCTAGGTTATCGAGATAACGTTCCACCACATCGTTTAAGAACTTCTCAGGATTATCGGCGTGTGATTTCTTCTCAGTCTCATCTAAGGACTTCTCAATCAGACCTATGTTCTCTTTAACAATAGCTTTAAGATTGTTAAAAGCGATAGAGTCGTTAGACAACAGTTTACGAGCATAATCGCTGAACTGCGGTACAAAGATACTTTGCAACTGAATAACACGTTTAGAGAGCAAAACGTTATTAGCTATTACAGATGTTGCAAATTCTGAATTGAAACCTTGATCAACAGTTTCTGGACTTAGACCAAATGCCATGTACGTTTGTTTACGTAGCATCTCATCTAGATCACTGTCAGGTATATCACGCTGAAGAGTCTTAGCTTCAAAATCAAACTTCGTAGCAGGAAGCTTAGGATGTCCTTCAAAAGACATCTCTATACCTGCACGTTGGATCCAGTTCGTGATATCGGTCGGAGAATTAATCCCTAAGGGGAAGTAGTTCTGACGCATCTTCACAATTTCATGCTGAGCCACCTCGATAGATTTCTGAGGATCAGGATCCCGAGGATCTAACGTCATATGTACGTGTGTTAATGAGATAGCGCTCTTAACCTGGGCCATTACTTTGGAGAAAAGCAAAATAGCACGAAGCGATGTCAAGTTCTTTACATTGTCCAGATACGACTTACCAACGCCGTTAGCATGGTAATCGAAAGCAAAGTAAGCAGTAAGGTCAGCCGGTACAAAGATCAAACGTGTGAACTTAGAACTCAATGAGCGTGCCAACATGATACGATAGATCTCCTCGTTATTAGAGATCTCAACGTTACCGCCATAAATACCGTTAGACAAACGACGCATCAGGTTTGTTTCGACGATCGAAGAGTAAACCTTAGCGATGTTGTCAACGGTTGGCACTATCTCGTTACTGGCTAAATTACGTTTAGCCTTTGCGATCAAAGCGCCTGAGAGGCTTTGCTGTCCTTGATTAGTACTGCCTTGATGTAAACCTGCAAGACCCGCAATGGCTTCATTGGTACTGTTAACACTATTACGGTTAACTGGATTACCGTCGACATCGACGAGGATAAAGTAACCAACGTGCTTCTTCTCGTCGCCCGGGATGTAGACTGGCACAACAGCTTCAGATGGAACTTTAAGAACCAATGGCCTACCAATAGACATACGTTTGCTATTGATCTTGTCTGGAATGACTAGGAAGTTCTGCGATTGTGCATTTGGACCCTTGTAGGTCACATTCTGCATCTGAGATACATTGAGTTTAGCTTCAGCCTCAGTAGAAATCGACCTAGAGTCTTTCTTAACAATAGACTTTATGGTTTCTTTAATTCCAACTCTTGCAATTTCTGGCAGTTTCAATAACTTGAAGTTATCGGTAACTTCAATATGTTCTAAGGTTATGTTGTCATCTTTGTCAACAATGGCTCCTTCATGTACCGGTGTCCTATTGGTATTAAAAAATGATTCCAACGAAACTGATACTTTATTACCGGCAGGAGTTTCGTTAGGAGATCCTAAAATACCCAGACTACGAACTTCAGTCTTATCTTTACTGCTAACTGTAAAGATTTCACTCAAAGATTCAGTTGTTAAACCAACCTGTTGATTGATGACCTCATCGACTACAGACTCAGGTAAAACTACGCGAACATAGCTACCTGTATCAAACAAAGAATCGCGCAAGATAAGAGGAGGCTCCTCGTGAATCTTGTAATGTGACTCTAGTTCGGTACGTGCAACAGTATCGAGTTTGAGCAATAATTCAGCGGGAAGAATAGGCTCTTTTGCACGATATATTAAATCCATCTTCACCATATCCTTTGGTGACAGAATAGAACTAGTCAGGATTTGAGTGGCTAACTCAATATCCGGAAACATCTGACGAATGCTCTCGTTGTCTACTACGCGCTGTCGTGTAGACTCTCCAACAGCTTGAATCTGAGAACGATTCAAGTTTTGTTCAGCATTCTTTTTTTCTATGTCAATTTTAACAGGGTCGTTAGACTGAACCAGTTTACTAATGACCGCAGCGGCATTAGGATTGTGTCGAATCAAATCCAACGCAGGGTAAGAAACATCTTTATTAAGAGACGTAATTACTTTTCTCAAACCATCTTTATTTTCCATGGCTATGCAACCTTCATACGGTAATAGCTTTGTCCGAGCTTATATGGATTCAAATATGGCGCTAGCGAAATCGCTATGTGTCAAATCTGCTATAAGTGCTTCAACGATTAATGACAGACTAATCGCATTGCATGGACAAGGTAGTGTCGATAAGAATACTCCACAGACGTGGAAGTACTATTTGAACATCAGTGGTCAGTACCATAATACGGACACGATGATGACAGTCACATCATTAGATACTCTCGAGGAAATAAACTTCACCAAAGAGAACCTAGTGGATCATACTGCCACGGCACAGGCATATGGTGACTTAAGCAGTCGTTTTTATTTAAGCTTGGTTAACAAGTATCCTGATCAAATACAACTTATCCAGGGTATTCTTAACCCTGTGGATATAGTTGCTGCTATAGATGCTAAAGACGGAAGTATCCTAGGGTACCCTAAGGCTTTAGTGGAACCTCAGGAACAAACATTGATCCGTGACTTAGAAGGTTTCATTCAACGATATCTGTTTCGTTGGAACGTTCAAGCATTTGGATTAACCGATACCCTGTACAATGTGAGTTATCATGCTCTTTTGTACTTGCATATTCTTCCTAAGCTGTTAAATTTGAGAACACTTCGTTGTAAAACCAATGAAGTTCATAGTTTTCACATCCGCCAATACTTAGCAAGTCACGGAAGGTTAGACAGGTTTCTGCCTTACATGACTTTGAAACAAGCGTTGTTCTTCTATCGTAACATCAATTACCTAGAACGTAATATCGGTAAGGTTGAGACATTTAACCTACTGGTTCAAAAGGTATTGACAGACCGTCAGATACCATTGGCTGAATATAGTATTCGACATCTCAATAGTTTTGATGAGAACCACTACCCGCAGGTGCGTGCACGTCGTAAACCTATCAACGACCAATACAACGTAGCGGAGAAGAGTTACGTTGAAGTTCAAGAGTTGTTTGACAAAGAAGATAAGATCGTTGAAGGTAATTACAATTACCATCTCGGTAAATCCAAAGCGGATACCCTTAAGTTCAAGAACTCTAACTCATCCGTTATTCAAACCAAGGCTTTAGAGTCTAATATGGTTGACTATAACGATGCGGTACCTGATCCCTTAGATGCCATTCTTCTTCGTCAGTGGGCGTACATGTCCAGTCACGGGCTGTATAACGTTGCTATAAGTTTCAAAGATCCCAAGTCTAGCGAATTTCGCAACATGACAACTAAAGATTCTTTGATTTATTTCAATTACATTTTGTTGGAATCTTTGAACATCAAAGTAAACACAATCTCACCGATCTACGTTGAGAAGTTTAGATTGCCAACTAAACCTACATTGCAAAGAATGTTAGGTGTGATTGATAATAGGTTAGTCGATGCCAAGAAAGCAGCTATTGCTATTTGGAATAGACAACCGCAGATCTTGCCAAAGTTTTCTACTAAAGCGTTCTTTGATCTTTGTTATCTGCTGCATTCTGAATCATTAGTTCATTGGTTCACGTTGGCAAACATTCACGACATGGAGACTCGTGGTGCTTTAGACGGCGCTATTAGTACTTTGTACGGCGATGTTAAAACAGAACTAGACGATACCGGTATTGATATTCAAACATGGCTTGTCAATAAGAACCTACCTGTTTATAACTACACGTATAATCAGGCTCAGGAACTGATGGCAAATATCTTTAATGCTTCTACCGGCTTAGTGGTTGATGAGACTAAGATCTTGAAGAACATTCAAAGAAACATGCTTGAGCTACTTGGAAGTCTTAGCAGCTACACGGTGCAATTCATACGGGAAATTAATGACAGTAAGATCCGTCCAGTTAACTGGGCAGCTATTCGTCAGAGTAAAGGTCCAGTAGACGCTACTTCTAACATTTGGTTGGAATGTAATATTTCAGCCATAGGGCAGAATAGTTCTGTTGTTAACGACGGATCAGTAGACTTAGGCGGTATTGGTTTATACAAATCCAAATATGACTTAGAGTCACAAATCGACATCGATGTAGCACTTCATACAACATCGTCCATCGATTGGGGGTTTGATGCTGCATACCCTATGAGTCCGTTCTATCTTCACGTTACTTACGATAATTACGATCCCGTATTATCCAGTAGAGAAGATTTCATCGGCGTTGAATTATTTAACGCGTTAACCGATGAACAAAAGAATTCTATTAAAAGCTTTTACAGTTAAGGAATATTTATGCAAGAGTTCGTACGATCTGCTGCTGGTGCTGCTTTGCAGACCGCGCAATACCTCGGTAAGCCTGTAGTTATTCAAGAGAATACTACTTTGAACCAAAAGTTCAGTATCCAAGATAACGTAGCTATCGCTGAAGACGATCATCCTTCGGTGAAATACGTGACCATTGGCAACGGCGGTGTGAAGGTGGTGACGGGTGTTAATGGTATTAGTAAACTCAAAGGCGTTCCTCACGAGACTACTCATGCTGCGTTGTACAACCATCTTCCTTTTGTTCTTCGTTTACCTAACGAAGATTTGGATGCTGGTCAACGTTCGAAGTATCGTCTTCGTAAAGCAGAAACACATGACGGTACAGTGTACATCGCTTACTACCTGAAAGTTCTGGACCTGTCTGCTACTGTTCCTTCTCTGGAGCTGCGTACAGTTGTGGACGGTGTTACTACAAGTACTCCGTATACGCCTTCCTTGGCGGACTTGAGTCCAACGCCTCCTGCTTTGGATAGTGAAGATGTCTTGGTAACTTCCGGTGATTATGTTGCCGCAACTGCTAAGGTTCCCTTTACGCTGAATGCATGGGAGATTGAAGAGTTCTTGAACGTATGCAACATCATCTACGGTGATGACGGTTACGCAATGATCTCTGAGATCGGTATTTGCTCCGGTGTTGACCGCTCTGTGGTTGGTGACTTCAACGGAACCTCTGCGGGTTATACTGAAGCAATCGGTGTTCAGATTTGCACATTCATGAACACCTCTATTCCTGTTAAGTTTATCAACAATTCGTTTAGTTTGTTGTTAGACGTTGGAAGTGTTGAACCTCTTCGTCAGCTGACAACTTAATACAATACTACCATAGGGGCCTGTGAAGGAACCCTATGGTAGTATGATGTTATGGTGTTTATTCGAAAGGTATCTTATGCCTCTAGTAGTACCAGAGCAAAGCTATACCTATCGAGTATTGGGTATAGATCCTGGATTAAGTAACTTAGGTTTATCGGTATATGAGATCTCTTATTTAACAGGGGAGATCGTTAGTATACGTGCATTTACATTTGTTAACGACAAGCTCCCTGATAATACAGGGTTTGAATACGATATTGTTCCTGAAAGGACTATTAAACTCTATAAACTTAAAATGGCCATTACCGAGGCTTTGTTTCTTTATAACCCGGTATTCGTAGTATCAGAAGCTCCCTTCTACAATAGGTTCATGCCAATGGCATACGGAGCCTTACTGGAAGTTATCAGCGTTATTCATAGTGCTATTCTGGATTGGAATAGCAATATCGGATTCCAAACAGTTCCTCCTTTGTTAGTCAAGAAGTTAGTAGGAACTAAAGCTGTTAAGAACGATACACTGAAGGGTAAGGAACTCGTTAAGAATGGCGTTAAAGCGATACCGCAGATTATGAATGTTCTGCAAGATCCTATCGAAGGATTATCTGAACATGCCATCGACGCTATCGCAGTTGGTTATACGTTTATCATTAGTCAGAAAGGCTAGATATGTTTTTCGCATTATTTAAAAAGCTAACTGGTATTAACCTCAATACCATTTTCATTGGTATCTTCTTAGCTGTTATCGCAGCTGTTCTGATCCCTAACTATAGTCGAGTTATGGGGTTCTTCGGATATGAGACTCGTGAAGTTCTCAAAGATAAGCTCAACGTTGCTAACAGCAATGTAGAGATAGCTACAAACGTTAACAAGGATAACGTAAGCGTTATCAATACTCAAGATGAGGTCGCTAAGAGCAACGAAGAGATCATAGTTAAGAAGTTTGAAGGTGAGAAGAAAACCGCTGACAAAGTAGCTTCTATTAAAACAGCTAAAACTGAGAAAATAGAATCTATTGAGAAACTACCAGACACGCCTGAGGAAAAGGCTAAGAAGGTCAGTGAGGTTCAGATCAGTGCGATCTGGGATACTTACTGTAGTTTCAATACCGATGCTCAATGCGCGGCCAACACAACCCTTAGCTCCTAAGGAGAATAACTTGAAACGTCTTGCTTTAATCGCTGAAATCATTTTACTGACCATGGTGTTTGCTTTGGTCGGTTGTTCAACTACACCTCAAGAACGTGTTGTGGTGAAGATAGAAACTCGTGTAGTGACTATTCCTGAGTCTTTGCTTACTAAACCTAAGACACCTGTGCCTCCTAGCAAACAGGAATACCTTGAAGCTAACACACAGAAGAAGGAGTCTCTCTTAGCGGACTATATCAGTAGTCTACTCAAAACCATCAAAGATCTTGGCAACACCATTGATTCCATTGCAGATTCGCAAAAGAAACAGTTGGAAGCCATAGAAAGGAACAAAGTAACACCATGAAGAATCTACTTGCAAGGTTTGCTATGGAGAGTAACGAAGCTGTTCAGAAACAAGAAACAGAAATCGTTATCTATAGCAAGATCGCAGAACCTGCACGTTTGGAAGAGTGTTCTTCTCGCGAAGAACATGTCCAACTTGAAACCAATTTCATCAACGGCCAACGTTGCCGTGTTCGTAAGGTAACCAAAGACGGTAAAAATTCTTACACTTTGACAATGAAGGTTAAGTCTGCCGCAGATCACACTGGAGTAGCTGCCAGTACTGAATACAGTGCAGAAATTGATGAGGATTTCTTTAATGCTTTCGAGCAGGTTGCTGTTCGAAAGCTTGTAAAAACTCGCTACAAGTTTTCTAGTGAGAACGTACGTATGTCGATGGTTGCGGGCGAAGAAACGCGCGACATTGTTATTCCTAACATCGAGTACGAAGTTGACGTTTACAAGAAGACTGACGGCAATATATGCGAGTGGTGTAAAATTGACGTCGAGGTGGATAACATCCTCAACTACGTTAACAGTAACCACAAAGATGTCACCGACATTAAACTTAACGTGAAGGTCTCGCAATTACCGTTTGCTCCAAACTCTAGCATTTTGAGTCACGCTGCAACCGATGAACAACGTATTAAGATTGATGAAATTCAAAAAGAATACAACCAGCTCAGCGTTGAACCTCAAGTAGCGTAAAGGACAATGTATGTCCACTGATGCAAAAACAGATATTGAGAAAGGCGAAGCCTTAACCACACAAGACGATAAACGAACTCTTATAGCTGTTATCGGTAAGATGAGGTTGATAAGTAAGGAGCAGTATGATTCTAAGATGTATGACAACATCTACAGTATTTTCATGCAACTCTCCCCTGCTGAACGTAGAATACTACTTAAAGGGATTATCAACATCATCTTAATCGTTGAAGATAAAGCAGAGAATGGTACTTTATCAGAGCAGCAGTATGCTAAGACTGCAACTATTGCTTCTGTTCAACAAACTGTTTTACAGGTAGAGGAGAACATAAACGGCAATATGACTAATATCGAGGAGTTTCATCGTATCGAGATGATTAAGTTAAAGTCTCGTATTACGATAATCGGATTGATCGCTATTGCTATTGGGTTATTAGGCATGAGTTTCATCTCTGTCTACATGTCCAACAGTAAGAGTGAAACCATCTCCATCTTCTCTGAACTCTGGAAGATACTTGCAGAGATTTTAGGTATATCAGGATAAATAGATCACCAGGTATCCTTACGATACCTGGTGATCTATGTTGTCTTACGAAATAAGATTTAAGTAATGGAACCTAAACGAATACCGTTTGTTAACCAAACAATATTCACGTTACCTTCCACTGCCTTACCCCCAGCTCCGCCTAGCGTTGCAGGATACCATTGAGTTGGAGCTGTTCCAACATATGAATGGTTACCTCCAGGAACCCCGGGCGATCCTAATGTTCCGCCTGCGCCGCCGTCACCAGCCTGCACAGCATAACCTCCGTAAGGATTAATATATGCGCCGCTTTGACCGGCTCCAGGGGCGGTTGAGGTTCCAGGTAAACCGTTTTCTGCATCGCGTGGGGTAGGACCGTAAAGCGTAGATGTCAACTTAGCGCCGCCAAGACCTGGAGTATGGCCTTGACCGCCACTTCCTCCGCTTCCGCTAAGATACGCTTGGTTATCTGTTACGGATTGTCCGAAACCACCACCGCCACCCCCACCGCCTATTGTCCCATTGTTAGTTACCGACAGAATTAACTGAGCTTTCAACGCAGTTCCGCCGGCACTGCCATTAACTCCCTGTGTTCCGCCGTTACCACCTTTACCTAAGATGGAACCGTTGTTAACAAGATTTAACAGTGAGCCTACTGGTAATGAAATCCCTGTGTCAAAAGAAGGAGTAGCCGCTGAGGTTGAACCTACCTTAACACCAGCTCCGATAGTTGTCGTCATGTGTAAACGATCAACCTGGTTCCAGCCTGCCGCTATGGCAGCTGCTTTCATATTGTAGTTAAGAACATCAACTGCCAGTGTTTCATTAAAAACAAAAACAGGTGCTGTTGTAAACACGCATGTATTAGACCACGATCCGTAAACACCATTAGCTGATTTATAACGAACACGAGCAAAGTAAGCCGTATTGAAATTCAAACCAGTAACGGGCCAGTTTACTTTGTTGTTAGTATCTTCCAACGAAGAGAAGGCAATGTTCGCAAACGCAGGATCTGTGGCGATCTGCCAATCACTGCTTTGATGTGGGGAAAGTGTTCCACTATACACTGAACTTGTAAAGGTATAACTGGTACCTTCTAAAACAGCAGCATGCACCGGAGATGTTATCGTAGGCATCTCTGGGGCAGTTTGCTTAACTTCAAATACGCACTCACGACCGTTGACAGTCATTGTTACGCTCTGAGGTGTAGCAGGCGCATTATAAGTAATGCTGTTACCGGCATAACTTACAGTTCCGGCAGATACCTCAACAGTGTATGTTGTATTGATGTCGAAGTTTGTAATCGTGAAGTTCACGGTTTGACCTTGGAAGATCTCATCGGGACCATCGATCGTTACAAATCGAACAGCAGACAGAGGTAGTTGTTGCGGATCAACGTAGCCTAAACTATCTGCTTTAGCTAACCCGTTAGGAACTCCTAACTTACGAGTAGGAACCACGTTTAACGCAATTGGTACATTGTTCTCATGGTTGGTACCTGTTCCGCCCTTGGATTGAGGTACAACTATGGTCACTGCACGCAACGTTGCGGTAGGTGTTTGAATACTATTACCCATGTCTTATCCTTTAGTTACCAAAGACATATGCAGAACCTGCATTTGTCAAGTTAGAAGGATCTGCAAGATGTGAACCTACCAGTACGCGGGATCCGTCTGATGTAATCGATACCATCTTACCAAATCCTGAGTTAACAGATCTGTCAGATGCAGTCAATCTAGACTCTTCTGCCCAACCTGCGCTACTGCGTGCAAACACAAAAGCAGCACCTGCATCGGCAAAACCGTTGATATCTGCAAGACGCGCACCTACGACCAGTTTAGTTCCATTGCTATTGATATCTACATCGCAACCGAATTCATCGCCGATTAAACGTTGAGTTGCTTGCAGCTTAACTTCTTGAGCCCAGGTTGTATTTGTCAATTTGAAAACAATTGCAAAACAACTATCGGCATTAGAAGGACTGCTAGAACCAATAGCGCCAACTACGATACGATCAGCATCTTTAGAACAGATAGAAACAGAAGTTCCTAAACGATCCGAAGTCGCACGAGCGGTTGCTGTCAATTTAGCTTCCTGAGTCCAGACGGTATTAGCGCGAGTAAAGACATAAACTGCACCAGCGTCAACAACACCAGATATATCTGCGTTAGGTGCGCCTACAACTAACCGTGCAGAATCCCGTGTCAAAGAAACAGATGAACCGAATCCATCAGTCGATGCAGCGTCCGAAGCAGCAAGTTTTGCTTCTTGACTCCAAACAATGCCTGCACGAGAGAAGATGTATACAACACCGTTGTTAGACAACCCGCCGGTATCTGAACCAGGAGAACCTACTGCAATACGTGTTGCGTCTTCGTTAATAGCCAAAGCACTACCAAACGCATCACCGCTGACACGATCAGCTGCCATGATCTTGGTCTCTTGGATCCAATTGGTTCCCGAACGTAAGAACACATAGACAGAGCCCGCGCCACCACTTCCAGATGTACTGAAAGATGTTGCAACCAGACGAGAACCGTCGCGATTCATAGCGATCTTAGAGCCAAGCTTATCGCCCGCTGCAAAGTCAGAAGCGTAGAGTTTAGCCTCTTGACTCCAGAGCTGACCGGCACGTGCAAAAATATAAATAGCACCTGTACTATTTGTACCGCCATTGGTTGCTTGCCATGCTCCAATGGCTATACGAGAACCGTCAGAAGACATGACTACATCGTAACCGAGCTCATTGTTAGAACTGCGATCGGTAGCTATGAGTTTAGCAAGTTCTTTGTCCACTACGTAACTACTCTTTGTAGTTAACTTAACCGGTTTACTCCAAGAGCCTTTGACATCACTATTGTCAATATGACGGCAACGTGCATAGTACTCTGTATTGAGATTTAGGTTACCCGCAGTATGGGAAAGCGTATTGGCTTGATCGTTGTAACTGCTAAATACTGTATTTGTAAACGTCGGATTAAGCGAGATCTCCCAGTCAGTGGCCTTATGGGTTCCAGAGCCTGATAAGGGACTGAACGAAGAACTACTCATGATGATCGCTGACTTATCTGCAACACCATAGTCCGACAGATAAATAACAGGTCTAGATGGACGAACTGCCACAATAGGAATAGTTACAGTGCGACCATTGATAGTCAAAGTAACATCCTGAGGTGTCAGAGGAGCAGTAAATCCTACGTAACCGCCTGTAACGGATACAGAACCTGCACTTGCCGATACATTGTACGTTGTCTTACTATCGAAATTAGTGATTTGATACGCTGCAACTTGTCCAACTGCTATTTCAGATGGACCTTTAAGCGTAGGATGCTTAACTGAAGATACCGGTAGTTTAGAAGACGGGATCTTACCGTTATTATCTAAACCTATAACGCCACCTGCAATATCTTTACGGTTTGTTGAGATCGCATCAAGGTTAGCAGCTACCATATCAGGTAACTCAGATCCCAAACCGCCTTTGTTTATACCTACGACTGCGCGAATATCGCCCATAGCAGCGCTCGGAGGACTTAATGTACGAGTCATGCCGTTTCCTTAACTAGTTGATTCATTTGATCTGTAAAAGCTAAGAAGACTACTGTAGCCCATTGTAAGGCTACAGTAGTCTGTTCTTATACAGTCTTAAGCCTGTTGTGTCAGACCGGCAACACGCAGGATAACACCTGGTTGATCAGACCAAATCTGAATGCGTTCACCGGGGGAGATTGGGATACAAGTGCGCTCCAATGTACCACCGCCGGATGGAACAATGCCACCCTTTTCGATATGGTCAACTTCATCTGGGGCTGTTTGTTCGCCGCTGCTAATACGAACAATTGCATCGTTTACACCTGGGTTCAGAACAAACAAACTAACAGTTGCAAACAACACACCGGTTGCAGGAATCTGGCAGGCTTCCACATATTGGCCAGCAACCGTGAGTACTTTACCTAAGGTACCGTTCATGAATTAACTCCTAATAAGAAAATGAAAATCAACCGCGGGCAACGTAGAAAGATGCTGCGGTCATATAACGTGTTGCAACAGGTGGTGTCGTAAGACTGATATAGGCCGATCCATTCCAACGGTACATATTGTTGGTAGACAGATCGATATAGATCTTACCTTGCGAACCCACTGCTGGGAAAGAAGCTACGTCCACTGCTTCTATTACATCGTCTAACGAAGAAGGAATATGACTGGGATGAATCAATCCATCACCATCTAAACTCGCTACACCGTTAGGTGCACCCTTCTCACTTTGTGCAATACGAGCAGTAGCATCCACTGCATTAATGGTAACGTTAGAAGTTCCATCAAAAGCTACACCGTTGATAGTTCTTGCAGTCGCAAATTTAGTAGCAGTTGCAGCATTACCAGTAGTTGGAACTGACAATGTTCCGCTGTTAATCTTGGATGCATCTAAATTAGGAATATCGGAAGCTTGCAGAGAAGCTCCTGTCAATACCCGACCTTTACTATCAACAGTAACCTTTGTATGAGTACCAGCAACCACGCCTGTGTTACTAAGCGTTAAGCTATTGGAAACGTTAGAGTTACCATCGAATGTTACCTGCCAAGAACCGTCACCTGTGATAGTGATAGTGCGAGCAGTAGCTAAACGTGTCGCAGCATCGGAGGTTCCGCTTGTTGGCGATACTTCAATGTAGACGGTTCCTGACCAACGATAAATCTTGTTGTTATCAAGAGTAACGTAGATCTTACCGGACTCACCCGCCAACGGAAGAGCTGCTAGGTTAGCAAACTCTTGGATATCGTCAACGTAGGACGGTAATTGGTTCGAAGGAATAAGACCATTCGAATCCAAAGTAGCTACGCCGTTAGCTACACCCTTCTCAGTGACTGCGATACGATCGGTAGTGTCAACTGCATTGATAACAATATTGCTAGTTCCATCAAAGGCAACGCCGTTGATAGAGCGAGGTGTTGTTAACTTAGTAGCAGTTGCAGCATTACCAGTTGTGTCAACAGAGATACCGCTTACGATCTTGCTGCCTGAGAGATTTGGAATATCTGATTCAACCAGATTGGTACCAGCCAATACGCGACCTTTAGAATCAACCGTAAGTTTAGTATATTGACCAACCACTACGCCGGTATCTGCAAGTGTGAAAGCGTTAGATACGTTAACAGTTCCATCGAAGTTAACATTCCAAGTGCCGTCTCCTGTGATGGAGATGCTACGCTGAGTTATCAGCTTAGTAGCAGTTGCAGCATTACCTGAAGTATCTTGGCTCAGAGTACCTGAAGTAATCTTTGTAGCATCGATATTAGGAATATCGCTTGCAATTAAAGGAGTGTTGCCAACAACACGACCCTTCCCGTCAACCTGAACCTTAGCGTAAGCACCTGGAGCAATAGGAGTATTGGCCAGAGTCAGTACAGCAGTTACGTCAGAGGAGCCGTCAAAGTTAACAGTATAGGTTGCGTCACCTGTAATTGCAATAGCCCGTGCTGTTGCAAGTTTACCGGCAGTTGCTGAGTTACCAGGAATATCCGTTTGATCTCCTGTGTTCGTCCCAGTAATAGCTGCAAGTTTGATCTTCTCTTGCGAAGAGAAGAAACCATCACTACTTGTTGTAGCGAGCGCATGGCTATTTCCACCAGTACCAATGTGCGATACAGGTGTACTGGCGTTACGTGCTGCGTTCTCAGCTGCATTAGCCTTAGCCGATGCGTCTAATGAAGCTTCAGCAAGTGCGCTAGCGTAAGCGTTTCCAGCTTTGACAGTGGCGTCGTCACTTGCAGTATTAATTGCAACGTTACGAGCGTTATCAATAGCGGCTTGCTGTAAATTACTAACCGGTTTATTGGCGTCTGATGTATTATCGACGTTACCTAAACCAATCTCTTCCTTTGTGACAGTATACGTTGCTTGTAATGCAAGTACTTGGTCTAACGTAATGTATTTACGAACAGCGGTATGCGCTAACACTTCAGTCATGTCGGCTATAGGGAGATTCTCGACATCTCCTAAACCTACTTGAGTGGCGGTTGTGTTATGCGGGTTGTCTGTTCGCAAAGGATGCAATGCTGCGGACATTGCATTGTTAGAAGGAGCAGCAGCCTGTGCAACAATGGTATCTGCAAGGCTATTGATCGAGTTAATCAATTCCTGTTGTCCGTAGACAGTATCGCTAGGCTGACCGTGTTGGGTTGGCGGGAACTGGTTGGGTTTATTGGTGACAACATCCCACAACGTTAAACGTGGGTTATATGCCATTTCAACCAAACGCTCTCGCACATAGTTGGAATCTGCAATCCAATCACCACCAACAGTTTGATAGGTAATGCGGATAGTTCCGTTGTAAATACTGTTACTAATGGTGATGCCACCATACAGCATTTTACCAGTAGAACGAGATGCTCCAATATAAGGTAGACACTGTATGTAGTCTGAACCTTCTATTAATGTTGTCAGTGTGCCCGTTGTATCTTCGTGAACAAGAACAAAATTGTCCAGATAAAATGGAGCAAACGTAGGGATCAAAATGCGATACGGTGCACTATTGACCTCTGTCAAGGTGTGGATCTCATTGGAAACCAGGTTTCCCGGTGAGAGTCCAGTTGTATCTAAAGGGTAAGAAGTCGGCATGAGATTCCTTGTTAGCAAGGGTCAAGTTTGTGTCCCCTGCCCTTATGGGCAGGGGTTAGCTCATACAATGAAGTAAAGGATATAGTAGTGTACACCTATGAAAGTGCATTAGGTCTATCCCGCAGTATCGGTTCACAGTGGTCTGAAGTTGATCTTCATGACATATTGGTTTTTAATATCTTTCAAACTTATACCAAGGTATATTTGACACTACAACACGATGTCTTAACTGAGCCCGTGTTTGTAGACATGGATGTTTTAAAACCCCTGTACGGTAACTACTCGGATACCTTAGAAAATCTCTTGATTCTGTTAGGTAACACTACGTTACAGACGGTTGATAGTTTACCTAATAGTTCTGTGAAGTTTGCAAAATATAGCGACGCTGTGAGAGCTGGCTATAAAATCAAACCAACGATAGCAGGTATTGTCGTTCCTGAAGAATATCCTTCTGTAGAACTTAAAGATCTGGAAATTACCCGAGGTCGTTACAGTACCAATATGGAATTGGTCCACGATTACTGTTTAGTCAGCGTTAATGGCTATTTCCATTATACCGATGCCACTGCTCAGAAAGCATATGTTTTCGATGGTGGTATAACTTTGAGACATAGTAAGCTGAACCATTTAGGTTTGCTTAGTTTCTTAGATGTCGGTAAGTTACAGAAGATCAAAATCGATCCAGCTAACATCGTACCTGTGACAGATGGAACTGCTCTTAGAGATAAGATCAATTTCTCGGTGAATGAGAACTTAGACGGTAAGAGCTATATCTTAATTCTGGGCGGCTACATGGTTCTACCGCAGCAAGATGTCTTCTGGAGAAGTGGCGAGCACGGATTTACACTGGACATTAACCGTATCAACTACAAAGAACGTTTCTTTGAATCGCGTCAGTATTTAGACCTGAGTGGATTAGGTTTATCTCAGAGTGCAAACGGAGATAACGTTTTCGACTATGATGAGTTAATGTCTGATGCAGTGATTAAGAAATATATGACTTTGTCGCAAAGTTTCTTAGTAATCGTAGATGTGCCTGAGTTAGTATCTAATAAAGTCTATCTCAGACATAGTTCTCTGCCTGGAATGTTTACCAGCTACCAAGAACCTGTTTATCCGTTAATGGTTAATTATGGAAAGATTGCAGAGTATTGGAAATCATCTGAGGATGGGTTCTGGTCAGTCAATGTTCAGGACAGTTACCTTCGTAACTATATCGTAAGCCAGCAGCCTGTGCGCGAAGGGCAATTGATTACGGATCAACTTGACGCAACTAAACCTTTTTACCATAGTCGTGGTTTTCTTTTAGAGCTCGCAGGCTATAGAACTTAACTACACGTAAAAGGAAGAGGTACTTCAGGTACCTCTTCCTATATTGTTTAATCAAAGGAGTCACTCCATGAGTCGTGATGTCAGTCTACCAGCCGTAGACATGAGCGAATACGTCTTACCGCGTAGCAAAGGCGGGACAGGTGTTGCAAAGCTCACCGAAGTAGCGCAAGCGGTTGGTCTTATCGATCAAACAGATAAGAACGTACCAGGCGGTGTAGCTGGTCTAGATGCTAACGCTAAAGTATTAGCATCGGTTCTACCTACTCAAGATATGGTTAATTGGGTTAACGTATCTGGAACATTCCGTTTAGTTGCTGGTAGTACTAATATTTTTATTATCAGCGACTACGATAGCTTCAAAGTTTATACGCTGAGCTGCTCCAATGGAACCATTAGTCGTATCGATGACACGATCACTTACGTTGCCAATTCCATATTAGGCGCCCATACATTTACTTTGAATGGTCGTGTGTTCGATTTCACTATCGAGATACCCGCTCCTGAAAAGCCAGCAATTACATCTCCCACTCTAAATGCGAACATTTTGACAACCGGTTATACGTTCACCGGTAGTTCGTTTGTTGAGTTTGGAGACTTAGCAACACACCAAGGTTCGGATTGGCAAATCTCTACCTCTTCGAATTTTGGAGCAATTGCTTACAGTACAAGTAATGATGCTGTCAATAAAACATCATGGTCTGTCACTGGACTTGTCGATGGTTTAACGTATTACGCACGTGTTCGTTATCGTGCTAGTAATGGAAATGCATCGCTGTGGAGCGATCCTGTTGCATTTACCGTAGCTGTTCCAGTTCCAGCTAGACCTTCTGTGACTAGCCCTACTAACAATCAGGTCGATGTTGCAATATCACCTACAATCGTTAGTTCAGCTTTTACAGCTTTGGGCGATGGCAGCACACATGACAGCACTGATTGGCAGATTGCTACTGATTCCGGGTTTACTAACCTGGTACAGTCTATCAATAACTCTTCTACCAATAAGACAAGTTGGACACCTGGTAGTTTAGCTATTCTCACAGACCACTACGTTCGTGTACGTCATCGTAGTAGCAATGGTAAGGTCAGTGCATGGAGTAACGTTATTAAGTTCACAACTGCTAACGTCTATCCTTTCGCGCAAGTTATTTCGACTAACGTCAATAACTACAACTTGAGAACAGCGGCTGTAGCGGCAGGTTGGGATCAAGTAACTCCGTTGCAAGCAGACATTACCATCAATGCGGGTGTTGTGGTTGGTTCTACCAGCAATACAACATATGCATTTGATGTAGACGCTAACTTCCCTGTTGGTAGCCCTATGAAACTTACTAACAATGGCACTATCGCCGGTAAGGGCGGTAATGGTAACGGCGGTAATGGTGGACCAGCACTTCGAGTTCTCTCGCCTATGATTGTTGATAATGCCAATGGCGTTATCGGCGGCGGTGGCGGTGCAGGTGGTGCCGGACAAGGTATTCTGCGAGTCTATGAATACACCGATTTCGGTGGCGGTGGTTAAACTATTTAGAGAGGTTATATAAGATGCCTACATTTACGTATTACTGCGGAGGTGGCGGAGGTGGCGGTGGAGCAGGCTCTAATGCAGGTGCAGGTGGAGCTGGTTTTTCCAACAACAATAACGGTTATAAATATCGTTATGCCGCTGCCGGCGCTTCTAGTGGACTGACAACAGGTGGTGCAGGCGGTCCTAGTGACTACGGCTCCAATGGACCTAACGACTACATGTCAGGCGGTTACGGCGGTGCTGGCGGCGGACTAGGTCAAGCTGGTAACGGCGGAAGCAATGGATCGACTGCCGCGGAATCGGGACCTCCGCCAGCTTACAGTAACTGGGTTTCGGCAACCCCAGGTGGTCAACCTGGTGTGGCTGTAACAGGTAACGCAAACATCACTTGGCAAGGTACCGGTTCACGTTTAGGTGCAGTAACTTAAAAGGAAATGAATAATGTCTGAATCTGTAATTTTGCCGCCATACTGGAAGTGGGATAACTTAATCAATGAAGACATCTTAGCATGTTTAGAAAAGGAAACATCGGATGTTTTATTTGAGAAAGGTGGGACATTCTCCAATGGCGGTAATGACGTTAGGAACTCAGATGTTATTCTAAACCCAGGGTTTCATTGGTTTGCTGGCATTATCTCCAACTACGCTAGACATGCAAATATTGCATCTGGTTGGAAATACCAGCTTACCAATGTTAAAACCATGCAACTAGCACGTTATGTGCAAGGACAACACTATAACTGGCACAGCGACGTCAACCTGTTGGCTGTCAGTGAAGAAAGCCGTAAACTTACTGTAGTCTGTATGTTAAGTGATCGATCCGATTATACAGGCGGTGAATTGGAACTACAAGGTCAGGAACCGATTGTTCTGACTAGAGGTTCGGTGATTGCTTTTCCTTCATTCATCTTTCACAGGGTTACTCCAGTTTTATCTGGAGTTCGAAAAACCGCTACTTGTTGGATCGAAGGTCCTACAGTAAGATAAACGTTTATACCAACATTAAGGAATAGGTCATGGCACGACGTTCTCGAGGAAATAGCGTTGACGTAGCTCGTCAGACGCTATCCATCACTAAAGGTGGGACCGAGACCAATAAACTAGGAGAAGCTCCAGCTAAACTGAAGCTTCTGACTAAGTCAATGATTGGTCAACCTAATGGTCCTATAGCTGTCGATGGAACAGGTAAAATACCATTAGCTAAGTTCTCGGTAGGTAACCGGGTTAATTTGGAAGGTTCTTTGAATGTTATTGCTGGTCAGACACTGTCATTAGTGATATCCGACTACGATAGTTTTAAAGAATACGTCATTACGAGTTCTGCTGGAAGCGTTACGCGTTCTGAAGAAAATGTAACATTCTTAAGTCCTTTGGTAGCAGGCTTGGTAACCGTTACCATTAACGGTAAGCCGTATACTGTGCAAGTTGATTTACCGGGTCCATTGCAACCTGCGATCACAAGTCCAGTTGAAGCTTCCAACATCTTGTCTCCGTCTTATCAACTCACCTCAAGTGCGTTTGTCGAGATAGGTGATACGGCTACACATCAAAGTACAGATTGGCAATTATCCGCTGATCCAACCTTTGCTTCAGTGTTTGCTAGTTCTATTGATGATACCGTTAACAAGACCTCTTGGACTGTATCGGGTTTATCAGACGGTTTAACGTATTACGCACGTGTTCGCTATAAAGCTACCAACGGTAATAGTTCTCTTTGGAGTCCTACTACTATGTTTGCAGTAGCTATACCGGCTCCGATTAAACCTAGCGTTACAAGTCCTACCGCTAACCAAGTCGACGTATCACCCGCTCCTGCGATTACGAGTAGCACATTCGTACCTTTGGGTGATGGAAGCTTACATGCAAATACTGATTGGCAGATCGCTACAGATTCTTTATTCACCAACATCGTTAGCTCTTCTCTAGCGGATGCTGCAAATAAGACATCGTGGGTATCTGGTAACTTAGCTATTATTACGCAACACTTTGTTCGTGTACGTCATCGTAGTAGCAACGGTAAGGTCAGCCCTTGGAGTGACACCATTACGTTCACTACCGTTAACGCATTTGTTCTGAATAAGATAATTTCTGCTTCTATGCAGAATTACAATATGAAGTCCGATGCGATTGCTTCCGGTTGGGATCAAGTTCTTCCGTTACAAATGACGGTAACTGTGAATCCTGCTGTGGTGGTTGGTTCCGCATCCACTAGTACTGCTGCGTTTGACACAGGTACTGGTTTCCCATCTGGTTCTTCCTTGGCTTTGATTAATAATCACTACATCGCGGGTCGCGGTGGAGACGGTGGTCGAGGAGGTGGCGATGGAGGCGGAGGCGGTTCCGGACAAGCAGGTTTTGCAGGTGGACCTGCTCTTCGCGCACAAGTTCCGTTGAAAGTAACTAACAACGGAACTATAGGCGGAGGCGGAGGAGGTGGCGGTGGAGCAGGACCGTTCACGTTTGCTGTCTATAACGGTAGCGGGCAGGTATCTGGTTACAGAGGCGTTACCGGTGGTGGTGGCGGTGGTGGCGCTGGTAATTCAGCAGGTTCACCTGGACGCGACGGTGATGGAGATGGAACCTGGCTTGACGTTAATGGCGGTGCCACCTTCACCGGCGGAGCTGGCTCGCTGACAAATGGTGGTGGCGGTGGCGCTGGCCAATATAGTAACTACGGTGGATCAGGCGGTAATCTTGGACAGAATGGATCCGCGTCTAACGCTGGCTATAAAGCCGCAGATCCCGGAGGTGAAGATTCTACCGGCAGTTCAGCAGGCGGACCTAGCGCAATCAACCCAGGTGGAGCAGCAGGTAGCTGCGTTGTGGGTTCTGCAAATGTGACTTGGATCAACAACGGTACACGTTTAGGTCCTTTGAGCTAAAGCGGCATAGATCACTAGGAACCTTAGAGTTCCTAGTGATCTTTTGTTGCCTTTTAAATATTGCTACCGCTAACAGTGCCGGCCATAGACAGATTTCCTGTTCCAGAGATACTACCATCGAGTATGATATTGCCTTTGAGTTCAATATCACCGCCTCCAGCACCTCCTCCAATGGACATTCCTCCACCTATAGAAGAAGACCCTCCAACCTCACTACTTCCGCCAACTTTACTAGATCCCGTTGTGTCCACATCTTTGGTAGTTTTAACTTGACCATCGAGTTCGATATCGGGAGCTCTCCAAGTCATCTTGGTAACGGCATTACCTACGATAGTTCCGGCAGGACTATTGATCTCGAGATCGTTACCAGCATTGTCAGTTACGCTAAAGATTCCTTGGTTGGTATCTAATTTAATATCCCAAACAGCAGCCTCGCCGTCATTGTTAGAAGTATGGATATGTACGTACTTGTCATGTGTGCTCACCTCAACCCAGTATGACGTATCTTTGTCAAACGGAATAAGACCAGTAGGTATGTTACCGTACATGTAGCAAACTGTCTCCTGTCTGCGAACAGAAGGCTCAATCATAACCGTTGACCAAAAGAACGTATCAGTGTCATTTACACGGTAGATGATGATCGTCTCGCCTTTGATAACGTCAGGGGAAGTAACGCGGTTACTTTGACCGATGGCTGTCCATTTAGCAACGATGGTTAAATCGCCTGTTAGTTTCTCGGATCGATTTACCGACTTATGGTCAGGAAGTCCTACCTCATACGTCATGGTTTGTTTACCCATGGGCACAGGTTTCCTTTGGCTACTGTATTGAACATTGGATCTATTGTTACCATTGTTCTTAACAACCATAGACTCATTTTGACCAGAAGCAAGTGGGAGTTCTTCGATCGGTACCACTTTAACCAGATCACTGTTGCGTTCTTTGTTCTCTGCAACGATACCTAAGCTGTAGAAGTGAAACCCACTTTGATTCTCGTTATTCATAGTTTTCCTTTTATTTTGGAGTAGGGGTATAATTTGAACACACTAAAAGACTACCATGCATTACGTCAAAATCATTTTGAGTAAGTACAAAAGGTTGTCTCTTAATCATATCGATTATCTTGAGATAACCCCTGAGAATAAGATACAGTTCCTACTTGGAACTAATGGTTCGGGAAAAGCCCAACCTCTAGATTCACCTATAAAAGTTCCAAACGGTTGGGCTAAAATGGGAGAAATGCAGGTTGGGACAGAGGTTATAGCCAAGGACGGAACTGTTACAAAAGTTACAGCAGTTCATCCTCGTGGTAGACAACAAGTTTTTACTTTAACTTTCGCAGATGGAAGAAAAGTTAAAGCTACATTGGATCATCTTTGGAATGTTTATATAGGGGCTAAACAATACCCAATTGTACCGAGAGTATTAACTACAAGACAGATACTTGATTTATTGTCTTCAAGAACTTATGGTCATTTGCTATGGATTGATCTTATTGATTCTGAAAATAATACAGATATTGATCTACCGATGGATCCTTATGTTCTTGGAGTTATACTTGGTGACGGTAGTTTAACAAGTAAAAATAGTTTGACTATCACAAATCCTGAAGAGTTTATATATAAAAAGATTTCAGATAGGTTATCCGGTATTGCAGATGTTAACAAAAGAACATCCGATTCTTTGAGATGTCAAGTTATAAGTATAACCAACCCTTTAAGAATAAGAACACACAACAGCAATCCTGTTCTTACTTATACTCGAGATTGCGGACTAGTCGGTAAAAAATCCATAGATAAATTTATACCTGACATATTTCTAAAAGGCTCAACACGACAACGTTTGGATTTACTAAACGGTTTAATGGATACTGACGGGACTATAGACAAGCAGGGAACAAGTTCCTACAGTACATCATCCATTCGTCTAGCTAAAGATGTTCAATATTTGATAAGATCGTTAGGTGGTATAGCTAGAATCTCAATAAAGAAACCTTTTTATACTTCTAACGGAGTTAGAATTGAAGGTAAGCTAAACTATCAAATCAATATTAGGTATAAAAAACCTTCTGAACTTTTTACTTTACCAAAAAAAGTTTGTAGGACGAACGATAATGGTCAATATAACTCTACATTAAAATTGAGGATAACTGGTATTGAATTCTCAGGGCATGAGGAATGTCAATGTATCTCTATAGAGCATCCTGATAAATTATACATTACTGACGACTTTGTTGTAACACATAACTCGAGCGTTCTAAGTCAGATAACTCCCTTACCTGCTGAGCACCAAGACTTTCACCGTGGTGGTTTTAAAATCGTAGAGATTCTTCATAATAATAGTCGTTACGAGCTAAAAAGCCTTTTCACTGAAGCTAAGAACCGATACCATTTCATCAAAGATGATGTCGAGTTAAATGATGGTTTAACAGCCTCTACGTTCAGAGAACTTGTTAAACAAGAATTCGGTATCACGCAAGATATTCAAGACATCCTCGTAGGTTCACAAACCTTCAGCATGATGGATGTATCTAAGCGTAGAAATTGGTTCACGAGAATATCTGATTCCGATTTTACATATGCCTTAGGTTTCTTCTCTAGGTTGAAAGAACAACACAGAGATATGGTAGGTGCATTGAAACTATCGCAAACCAGATTACTTCAGGAAAACGATAAACTTCTGGGTCCTGAAGAAGAAGCCAAATATCGCGAAGAGGTTCAAGCTCTAACAGAATACTTAAGTGTTCTTTTGGAACATAAAACACCAGTAAAGGCAAGTAGTTCGCAATTAGACAATGAAAACCGTTTGATCGAAGAGCAGATGGATAAGCTCAACAGACAGTTCCGTATGTCTTATAGAGTTTTCTCAAATCAGCAAGGCTTTAAGAGTGCAGCTGAAATAGAGAGTGCTCTCATCGAATCCATGTCAAATGAGAGAACATTAACTGCCCAGATAGAGAAACTGTGTTCGATTTTAGAAGAGCAAGACAAAATACTTGAATCTTTAAAAGAATCCAACGTAGGCTCTATCGAAGACATCGATAAGACTATTGATGAACATATGGGTACGTTGTCTGAGCTTAAGTCTCAGAGTAGGTTAAAGCTTGCGTTTCCTGATCCTGAGAAAACATACGGTATTGTGATGAGTATCGTTGATCAACTCTCCCATGTCTCTAAAGAGTTGGTTGAGAATAAAGACAGGAAATTTAGTCGTGAGTCATTTGTTCAAGCTACGGAAGAGTCAGTTCGACTTCAAGTTGTATTAAACAAAGAACAAGAACGTAATCATCTCTTAACTACACGTAGAAAAGAGTTGGAACATTTCAAGACCCATAACGAGATCAATTGTCCAAATTGCAATCACGTCTGGCACCAAGGGTTTGAAGAAGAACAGTACCGTCTAACGCTTTTAGGGCTCGAAGACTCTAATTCTAAAGTTACCGAATTAGAACGTTTGATAACTGTTAACAAAGAGCTAACTGATAATATCCGTAACTATTTGGAGACTTATCGAATCTATGCCAACATCTCTAAAGCTTGGCCGGACCTTAATCCTTTCTGGTCTTACATCATGGAGAACTCGATACTGTTCGATAATCCAGGTAGCCTAATCAATGTCATTGAAACACTCAAAGGTGATCTTCAGATAGGTATACGGGAAGAACAGGTTAGTAAACAGTTAAGAGAAGCTTTGCTTTTAAAGCAAACGCTTCACAATAACCAAGAGAGCTCAGTCGCTTCGTTTGTAACTCATAGCGAAGCTATGCATAACGAACTTCATGATCTCAACGCTAAGCTTCAGGCTGCTAAGTTTAAATCCCAACAACTCACTAGTTACAGATCTTCTATAGCAAATATGGAAGAGACTAGGAAGGCTCTGGAAGCTCTTACAGCACAAAGACAGACCAAGACCTTAGAAGCAGTTGAACAAGCCCGTGCAAGGGCTATAAACGAAGCTATAGAGTTTATAACACTAGAGATTAGTAAACGAGAGCAGACGGTTTCTAAAATCGACATGCAAAAGTCACTGATTGAAAGTATCAAGGTCAATATCGAAGAATACAAGAGCAACATTGAAGTCTTAAAGATCGCAATGGATGAACTCTCTCCTTCGCAAGGTTTGATTGCTAAAGGGCTTACAGGTTTCATTAACCATTTTGTAGCACAGATGAATCTGTTCATTCGAAACATCTGGCTCTACCCAATGGAGTTGATACCGATTGTACCTGACATGGAAGATGGTATTGATTTAGATTATAAGTTCGCTATACGTGTTAATAACAACACAGTAGATGATCCTGTACCTGATGTATCAAAGGGAAGTGCGGGAATGCGAGAGATTATCGATCTTGCATTCAAAGTAGTTTCTATGTTCTATTTGGGTTTGGAACACTCACCATTATTCTTGGATGAGTTTGGTGCTAAACTGGATTCAGCACATAAAGACTCTACGCAGTTTGCTATCAGTAATTTGATCAATACTACTAACTTCACACAGGTTTATATCGTTTCTCATTTCGAGAATGCGTACGGTAATGTGAGGAACGCAGATATCTGTGTTCTTCATCCTGCTAACGTGAAGCTTCCTAAAGATTTGGTTTATAACAAGCATTGTAAATTGAACTGAACATAGACACGGAAGGCATTACGCCTTCCGTGTCTATGTGTCGCTAAATGCTATTTTGTTCAATGTACGCCTCTAGAACCGAAATCTTATCCAGAGCTTGCGCAAGGGTCATCACCACACTGACATGTTTTGCACGATCAGTTCCTGAGTTACTAATGATCGCATTACGTTGAGACTGCAAGATATCGTGCTTAGCACTGTCGAGTAACAAAGTCTTAGATGTTTCAACTAACTTGATGTTAGGAGTTACGCCAAGCGTATCTGTTACAAGGTTGCTAATAGCTGTTTGGATATTAGAGAAGTCTTTATCCGCAGGCATAGCCGGCAGAGCCACACCTATCATCAAAGTGCGGTAAGGTATACCGTTAACGATAGGTAGAGTGTTTATGTAACTTGCGGGAACATAAACCCAGTGACCAGTTCCAGCCTGAAGAGATACGATATACATATCTTTTTTAAGATCTACTTCGTATTCAACTTCAGTAAGTCCTGCATCAACGTAGATGGTCTCCAGGGGCGTTTCGTTATTAGCCAAGTAGTCGCTAATACGGCGAACAGCTTGGCACGTGTAACGTTCACCTGAGAGTATCTTCGTATCAAACGGAGAGCGAAGATCAAAGTAACCCGAAGATCCTACGGTTGGAATAATCATATCCATAGATCACTCCTTAGCCATTAAACAAATCGTTACTCTTGGCAGCAACCATGTAATTGATGTTATCAAACATCGCAGATACATAAAGGATACCGCTACGCGATTGTTTACGCATGTTCAATGGTACGCTGCTAAAGGATGTAAGAGTTTCAGCTTGACGAATCAAGTCGCCAATGAAGATAACCCAATCGCGGGTTTTCTCTTGCATACGGTTAAAGTCAGCTGAAGTGCTCGACACCGGGATGTAGTCAGGGAAGAGATCAAACAGACGCTCAGAACCCGAAACATTGGTATTTCCATTAACCGCTACAACAGACAAGGCTTTGTAGGTATAAGGGAACACTGAAGTATTAGTTTCAATGAAGGCAGCTGGGTAGAAGTCAATTGCAGATTTGGCAAATGCAATAGCTTCTAATGGATCCACTGCGCTACTGTACAGACTGGAGTTATTACCTAAGTTCTCAATAGAGATCTTATCCCAGCGTGGGAACAAAATAAACTCAGTACGTTTGAACACATCAGGCAAGATAACTTCCCATTCCGCGCGCGTATGGGTACTGTTTTCCAGAATGTATTCAGTTAACGCATCTTTGATACTGTCAATGTTGTCACCGGTCTTACCGTAAATCAACGTAGTCCACAATGTTTTGTTATGCTGGGTAAGAGCAAGACCATTGTAGAAACGGAAATCTCTAAAACGCAGATAAGACTCAGGATTACCATTCTTCAACAGTTCAATCTTATCGCTAAGCTGAGAAGAAGAACGATCGTTAATCGCGGTCAGAGCCAAGTTGTAATCGTTAAACATCATATCAACGGGTTCAACTGGAGGAATAACGATAATTTCATAATCGTCATATTGGTCTTGGAACGCGGGGTCTGAGAGCCAAACCTTCATCACTGTGTTGTTATTAGACAGTGATGTCCATGTCAGCCATTCTGGAAGAGCTAACGATCCGTTGTCTCGAAATTCCCCCATGGAGAGATTACCAATCTGTCCAAAGAAGCTGGAGAGCAAAGTATTCTTGAAATCAACTGAATCATAGGGTCTGATATGAAGAGTTGCGTAATTGATACACGCCATTACCATTTCAATGGCTTGACGTGCTAAACTATCAGGTAGTACACTCTCGATGCCGGTTGCTTGATCCAATACTTTAAAAGTAGTGAGTCGGTAACCGTTAAGATCGTTATATTGGTACTCGCCCTTCTCTTTGCTGTAGGTTCTGGACCAGGTGGAGAGTTCGCCTAGTACCGAGGTTTGACCTGGAATGTTATTCACATACGCATTGATGGTCATGAAACTTTTAACGATAATCGTCATAAACGCCCTCTGTTGATCTAAATAAGGATAAGCCTATGCCGGTTTGGTCACTCATCAAAATGTTCTTCACGTTCGTACGTGAATTACTATTCGACTCTAAAGAAGAGTTCGACTATAGCAGTTCGAAATTTAATGCTCGTAAGATGGTGTTATTTCTATTGTTTGCGGTCATAACTATCGCAGCCGTTCTTATGGCTATGCGACTTGTTAAGCAATCTGTATATGTAGTTAAGCTTAAAGATGCCGTTGTTAAGCATGAAATAGACTACAGAGAATCAGATAAACGCAAGACAGAAGAAATAAATCGTCTTCGTGAATACATAGATAATTTACCCGATAAGGTAAAAAAGTCCAATCCGGTACCATCAGATAGCGGGAACGATTATAAAAAAGATCTTCCTGAACCTGAACAAGAAATTAAGGATCTGATTGCACCTAAGATAAAACCTAAGGATATGGCGCCTGAGCAACCTGTCTTAGACAAAGAGGAGCGTAAGAAACTCCTTGAAGGCTACATTCATATCCACTGATTTCACAATACCGAACATTCCAACAAATTCCCAACCGTTATGACAAAAGAAACACAACCTAAAACAGAAGTAGAAACTGAGGATCAGTCTAAGGTAATCAAAGGTGCTGTCATTTACTCTGACGGTAGTTGTAAGCAAGGTAACCCAGGATACATTGGCTGGGGTGCTCATGGTTATACTTACAAAGAAACACCTGACATTAAACCTCAGATTGCCGAAGGGAACTACATAACCAACGAAGGTTATGTTCCTATTCATTCTAAAGCTGTAATTGGTTTGAATATCAATGGTAAAGGTAAGGCTGATAAACACTCTACAATGAAACTCGTAGAGGTTACATCTTACATCGACTTCATGGGTTCCGCGCTTCAGTTAGCAACTAACAACGAAGCTGAACTGCAAGGGTTTACACATACCTTGGAACGTTGCTTTGAGAAAGATCTCAACGTCATTACTGTCTTTGTAGATAGTCAATATGTTCGTAACGGTATTCTAGACTGGTGTAAGGGCTGGGAGCGTAACGATTGGAAGCGTCAGGACGGTGCACCTATTCCTAACGTAGAGTGGTGGATTCGTGCTTACGATGTTTATAAGCGTATCCTAGCTAAGGGCGTTCAAGTCAAAGTGGTTTGGATCAAAGGTCACAGTGACGATCTAGGTAATAACCACGCTGACTGGTTGGCAAGTATTGGAGCGCATTACTCAGCTGACTCTAAGTTGCGTAATGAATTTGCATTTACAGAACCTAAGGGTTACTGGAAGAATGAGATTGAACGTCACCCATTCTTGAATTTCAAACGTATCTATTTCAATAGTTCTGAGCAGTACAATACCAAAGGTCATTATTTCCAAGCAGATACCGGTGGCGCTGACGTATTGATTGGTAAACGTATTCCTGAGACAGGACTGTCTATTGTTAAACTTCGTGATTTCGATCCAGAGATCGAAGAAGTTAAAAAACGTCAATACGAGATAGCGATGGAGACTAACGCCATCATCATGATGAAGTTGGACCGCGTGTTCTCCAAGGAAGTCTATCCGTATTTATCAACCTACGGTAAATATTCTTTGTCCAGTAACCGTAACAACCAGTACGGCAATAGGAATTCACAGAACAATCTTAACGTTAATTTCGTTGATAAGAAGCCTGTAACTATTGAAGTTAACCCAACTGGTTTGTCAATGCGGGCATTGGAGAGCTTTAACCTTTTGGAAGAATTGTTGGATAAATTCCTACAGTATCGGGAAAATGGCTTTAATCTAGTGGACAACAACAACCAGTTGAATGCTCACGACATTACATCTACGTTCTATGACCGTACTGAGAAGAATGTTAAGGGAGAGGTTCAAACTCAATTTACATTGAAGCCTGAGTTTGTTGTTGGTTTTAGGGATATGTCAATAGACATTGAGGAGTCGTACAACGATTCCCTTATTAAGCTGAAGGTGCCTTTGATTCTAGGTACTGATACGCTGCCACGCAACAGTCTTAAGAAGCTAGAAGCTTATAAGCCATCTGTCTATCTCCTAACATGGAGAGAGGCTGAACATTCTCTTCGTTATGCCACAGTTATAGATTGTGAAACAGGCGTTGGTATTTGGTCTAACTTCTTTGCGGATAAGATTTTCTTTCCGAAACAATCTCTTGATTAAACAACCATGTCTACAACCACTTCAACCCTTAAGCCTAAGATGGGTTTCTTTACTCGGATCTTCACAAAGATCCTAGATAACTATCTCCCTCCTAAATTTAAGCGTTTGATCTACGTATCGAGCATCTTGGGTCTGATTCAACAGATGCAAGATCCTGATATGGCGCTGGTGAAGAAACTCAATGACACGTTAAAGCTTGCGCATTTTCCTGATGCCTATGCTTTCCCGATGTACATTAAGTCGGTTATTTGGAGAGGTGCAATGTTTGATCAGGTATGCTTGCATACCAATGAAACAGTTCCTATTGGTGAGCTGATGAAGCAAGATCTCAATAGCAAGGATTGCACAGCGATAGGTGAATACTTTGCAAGCCAAACTCCGGAGTGGCTTAAGTATGCATCTATTGAGGTTATGGTGAATGATGTAGTTCGTTTAATTAAACAGCTGCGTCAATTCAGCGGACAAACACATACACATGTAATGGCCTAATGGTCAAAGACATACACACTCCCCTGACCGTAAAAAGTCAGGGGAGTGTGTATGCGTTGTTAAATAACTTCTTCAAGTTTAGTAACAAGTTTCTGGATAGTAGAAACCATCTGCTCGATACGGAATCGGTAAATGGAAACAAACTCTACGTATTTGCCAAGCTCGTAAGCGCCTTGGGAAATATTCATAGCAGCGTTACCGGATACCTGTGCGATACCGTTCTTCTCTGTATCTTCTACGATAACTTGCAAGAGGTCAATAGACTTCTTTACAGCTTCAGAGATATCTCGAACATTAGCAGATTGATGTTCCATGCGCAACTTGTCAACACTGGAAACCAAAGTCTCCAGATCAGCAAATCGACCAACCACATCTCCTAAGTATTGTTTACTTAGGTTAGACTCAGCTTTGAAGAAATGATTCAATTCCTCAGTGAGCCGTTCGCGACGTTGCTTCACTCGAACAAAAAGATCCGTATGATCCTTAAGCGAAATCTTATTCTCTTTATTAGTGATAAAAGACGATAGTACAAAGTTGTACTCCCCCAAAGTCTTATTGGCTTCCTGATAGATCTCAGGTCCCATCTTATTCAACGCCTGTGCGTATGCAAGAAGATCGCCTTTAAATCCTTCAGGAACCGAGATTAATGTCTTACTGTAATTGAGATAACTCGCATACGGTAACTTAACTTTCAAACGACCGAAGTGTAATTTAGCGTCTTTGACTTGATCGCTAACATCGTCATGATTAACCAGCGATGTAAATTGTGTCTTCAGTGTGTCTGTCAAAGTCGGTAATGTTGCTTTGAAAGAACTGATAACGTTACCTAATGAAAATGCTTCAAGGTTGAGCCTCGCCATTTGAGACTCCAAACTCAAACCATGCCCGTGCTCGAAGCCTTTAATGGTTGCTAACATGGATATAACTCCGTAAGCTTTGGAAAAATGAAAAACTAATAGCAAATGACCATACTATGACCACTGCTTCCATCTTATAAGCAGTAATTGAATTAATAAAGTCGGAGTCCTCATGAGTGAACCGTTAAAATCAAATCTTGAACCTAATTCTGCTGTACGAGTTCTGATTAATATCGGAGCTACAATGGATGTCCCTACAGGTTTTTATGTCAAAGGCATGTACGGAGAATATCTACTTCTGGGCGGTTTAGGTAACCTCACAGGTATCACAGGTATCCCTAATAGTTTTAAGTCAACGATCATGCATTACATGATGCTGGCTGCTGCTGCACGTGTTTATGCAACAACTGGAGTTTGTGTTCTAGATACTTACGATACTGAATTCAGTATTCACGAAGCACGTTTGGCTGAGTTGTCATACAGTTTTGAGATCTTCAAAGAACTCGATCTTCTCAACAGCGGCATGTGGACCGTCACCGATAAGTCAGCTTATCCCGGTAATGAATGGTTTGAGAAGAAGAAAGAGTTCTTGAAAGACAAACGTGAGAACATCAAGAAGCATAGCTTTGAGACTCCATTCTTAGGACGAGATCGTAAAACGCGTATCGTCCTACCTGTTCCAACGTTCACAGAAATGGATAGCTTGTCTGAATTTGAAACATCGGACGCAACAGCTAAACTGGAAGAAGGTGAATTAGGCAGTGCTGATCTCAATACCATTCATATGCGTATGAGTTTGGCTAAGAACAATCTGGTTATGCAAATGCCTAACCAAGGCTCTGCTATCAACCATTTCTTCTTGGTATCTGCACATATCGGTAAACAAATCCAAATGGCCAGTGGCCCTTATGCTCCACCTCCTGCTAAGAAGATGCAGCATATGAATGCCGGTGAGGTTATCAAAGGCGTGTCCGATAAGTTCTACTATCTGACTAACAACTTCTGGAATACCAAAGCGGTTACTAAGATGGTCAATCAAGGAACTAAGGGTCCTGAGTATCCACGTGACAAAGATGATACCGATAACGTTGATTGCGATCTGAATGAGGTCAGTTTGCTTTTGCTTCGCGGTAAAGCTGGTCCTTCTGGATTCACACTGAAGATTATGGTATCTCAAGATACCGGTGTTCTTCCTTCTTTGACTGAATTCTGCAACATTAAAGACAATGACCGTTTTGGTTTGGAAGGTAACGTTCAGAACTATGCTTTGACTATCTATCCCGATTGCCGTCTGAGTCGTACTGTTGTTCGTGGTAAAATTGAGACAGATGCTAAACTGCGTCGTGCCTTGAATATTACCTCCGAGTGGAGTCAGATTAAACAGTTCCATCGACAGTTCAACATTCCTGATCCCAAAGACATCTTTGAGAAAGTAAAGGCTAATGGTTATGACTGGGACTTCATACTTTCGAAGACTCGCGGCTGGTGGGCATATAACAACGATTCTCATCATGAGTATTATTTGAATGCTCTGGACATCGTTCGTATGTCGTATCCTAAAGATCATCCTGATCATTATCATCCTTATTGGATGAATGACGATTGCAAGACGATCAAGAAAGAGTTCATTAAAACTTAAGTAACAAAACCACTAGGAGCAGTTGGAGCTCCTAGTGGGTATTTTTTTGAGAAATAATCATGGAAAATAAGATTCAAGCTGGAGTAGCTCAATACTTCAAACCTAAAGACGAAAACGATCCTGATCTGGTTGGTCAGATTCGTGAACTTTTGATCAATTCCGGTTTACGTAAGTTAGTCGAAGAAAACTTCGATACGCACCGTTTCATTATCGATGCCGCGGGTAAGCATTCTAACGCGCAGCGTTTCTTGCTCAATAACTTCTGGCATCTGCAACTGATGTCCGCAGCTAAGCAAAGCACTGAAGAACGTTATTGCCTGATTCCTAACGGCGACGTTAAGAATTGGATTAACCTCTTTAAGGTTAAAGTTCTGCCTTTCATTATTGAAAACAACTTGCCTACAAAAATCTCTTAAGGGGGGTTTATGACAAAGAGAAAAGAAGCGGAAGCTTTTATCATTTCTTACGTCGAGAAAATTACACCTAACACCGAGAATGGTAACATATACCGCAATATCTTTAAAGCCATGAGCGATAAAGATTTTGATGCTTTTATTACCGACATAGAAACCGGTAAGAAGAACATTGCAGTTATTGTTCCTAACTTCTCTAAAGCTAAACTATCCGTAGAACGTAATTTACAGATAGCTAAAGAGTTAGGTCATAATTTCTTTCAGCGTATTTGGATTGAAGGTAAAGGCGATTTGCCAACATACCTGACACCTAATCCGTATTTGATTTTTGACTTGCCAGTTCGTAGGGCTTCTCAGTTATTGACTAAGAAGATTTCTGTTCCTAAACACAACCGAGTAATCGATGCGTTGACAGGACAACCTACGGGTGAGTCTAAAGGTGCAAAGATCTCTTACCCTGAGTTGCAGGTTTGTGCAGCTATGGGTTTAGATAATACCATGGTTGAACTCATGAAGTACCGTGGCGGGGACGCAAGAGGTCATGCTGCGTTAAACGGTATGCTTAGTCGTTATGGACAAGCTAACCAAAATACGTTGTCGGGCTATGCTTCCGGCGTAGAGTCTACGCGTACAGTTAAAACATTCCTTCTGGCTGCTCATTTGAAATCGACACTCTGATGGCAACGCAAGAAACAAAAACAGCTCCACCTAAAGCCAGTAGGCTATTGATCGAACTCGATTGTTTGTTCGATACCCGTTTAGGTGTACTAGCTAGCATGGGAGATGATGCGCTTAAAGCTGCTCTGAATTCCAATTACTACAACCGTGTATCTGATTATTTTCCGGGAATAGATTACGATACGTTCAAAGAAAACTATAGTAAACGCGATAAACGAACCTTATTTAATTCGATAGTCACACCTATCGGTAGGTTTGCTAAAGAGTTTGCTCTAGCTACTTTGGATAATGTCAACAACAGTCCGTTTCATTATCAACCTGAAATCATCGTTAACATGTATCCGTATGTGTTAACTCCCGATGAACAGACATTGATTGTGAAAGGTGTTAAAGAATTAACATCTGGATTGTGCAATATTGAATGTGTTTTTCTAAGTCCCGAGAAGTTGACTCCACTGTACTTGAAACTCAATCTGTCCATTCTTGTCATGTACGAATACGACAAATGGTTAGAAGTTCATGCTCAAAGTAATGAATGGAAGAAGCATACTGCTCCGGATGTAACTCTGATAGCGCCTATGATTTCCATGATTAAGACTGAGAGAAGCAGTTCTTCATTGGAGGAAGCTTTTGTAGAAATGCAAAAGACTGTTGCTCCTTTTGTCAACTTGAAGCTCTTTCCTATTGAGAAGTTTTGTTTATCTTTGAAACCTGAACACTTTCAAAAATACACTGAGAGTTTAAAACAGACATAGATAGGAAGCCACCTTTACAGGGGCTTCCTATCTATTATCTTTTACAAATTAATTCAGAGACTGGATCAATTGTTGCGTTTTAACAGGATGTGTTCCTGTACTGATTTCACCTTCAACCAATGTGATTTCAGGTAATTCAACCGCTTCAACATCGATAGGTCTACCTCGAGTTTTACGGTTAGCTTCAACGCGCATAAGAACGTTAGCCATATCGCGTGCGATATCTGCTTCTGTTTTAGCGTTAGCATCGTCAGATTTAATCTTAGCACGAGACAGAATAGTTCGGTCCATTCCATCCAACGCTGAGGATAAGAAAGCACGGTCTGCTGCTTCTTTAGGTAATTGTCCACCCGAAGTTAAGGATCGGATGATTTGTTCTCGAGTTCGAAGCGTCAGCTCCAAACGAGCCTGATCTTCCAAACTCATGATCTCGGCGGCCATGATGTACCCTTTCTAAATGTTGTAAACAACATATACTTAATGTAGTACTCATCTATCTTTAATTTAACTAAAGGAGGGTTATGCTAAATTTCTTGAACAAATGGATCAAGAAAAAAGAAGTTCCTGTTAGTAAAATAGACGAAGTTGTGCATCGCTATCGAACTATAGAGTTCGATAATTTAAGTAAAGTGTTCTCATCAGATAAGAATATAAATACATTGCGTGTTTACAAACACACGATTGTGGAATATATTTCTCTTTTGAAATTGTTAACCTTCGCTTTCAAAAACGAACAACAGCTTTATATTGCTCAGGTTACTGGTACTGAGAAAATCGTTTACCTTGCCGATTTCTTTGTCGATAGTAACTTCAATTATGTAAAGCCAGTAAACGCTATGACTGAGTTTTCAGAATTAGCTGCTGACTTTTTACAACAGTATCAGGTTTGCGAATTAAATCTGGATCCATCATTTATCATTCAATCGAACCTTCGTCTTACCAAAGGCGTTGCTTCTAATCTTATCCAACTCATCGATCAAATACGCTATGAACCTTAAGGACATGGTTGTTCCATTTAAGGAAGCTATTAGCACGCGATCTGTTGACAGTGTACTGCCGGTTTTCTATCGTGATATCATGGAGACTATCCAGTTTGACGAAAGAAGATTTCTAGTCAATGTCGACAAATATGTTCGCAGAACTATACCTCCTGAGAACTTTAAAGAGATCTCCTCTATCCGTGGTAATCTTCGTAAAGAACTTTTGCGTCCTGTCATGACGTGGAAAGTTTTCATTCGAGGATTGAAAGTATTGAATGTTCGTCAAATTGATTTTGCTGTAAAGGTAGAGATCAAGCCTAACGACAACTATAAAGGACCGTCTGAAGTTACATCCGCGCACAGTATGCTTTTGGATAACAAACATGATGACGATGGTAAAGGCGTTTATCAAACGGATAACGCTTTGGCTATTATCTTCAAGGACATCATGTTTCGCATGGGAGTAGACACCCAACATTTCATGCGTCTGATCTCCGAGTACATTGTCAAAGCTAACCTTCCCACTAACGTGAAGGAAGTCTCAAGCACTCGCGGTAACCTTAAGAAAGAGCTCTTCAAGAACGCCATCACCTGGAAAGTTTTTGTCAAGGGTTTGTCATTCATCAACGTTCATCGTTTTACACTTATCTTATTCCTACATCACGCAAGCACCAAAATCACTGAACACCGTTTCTCGGTGAATATCGACGACCTCTATTCGAAGTAAATTATGTCTCAAGAAAACAAACTATTAACAGACGTACAACGTGAGAATTTCATCAGTAGCTGCATTAATGCCTTTGACAAAAACATCTCTCGTATCAATGATCAAAAGATCTTGAGAGTTATTTTCGATTATTACGAGAACCAGTACCGCGACACCAGTCTGTATGATTTCTTTACGCTCAAGAACATTCAGGAAAATAGTAAGGACATTTTTACCAACGCAATTGTAGCTCCATTTGTCATGGACGTTACAGAGATGGTAACGTTGGCAATGTTCGATGGTGATGAAACTTATTGCGATAAGATCATCGAAACATTTACTTGTGTCATCGCTCGTAATAAGCCAACGAACTACTCTTTCTCGTTGATCAACGCTGAACTGATCAGTCGCATCGCTATTGATAAAGACACTCTAAGGGATTTCTTGAAGAACAACATTTGGTATCTTGTTCATTATCTCATCATCATGCATTTGGAAATGGGCACCATTTTCAGTAGCGTCGTACAAGAACGCTCGGCTAAGAAATGAGAAGGGAAATGACAACAATGCCAAATGACAAGATCGTTAAACGTCGCCATCCTGTTAACCCGATGAGCCGCCATATCACTGACCCTATGCTTTGGGTAGAGGACGGCAAGGATCATATCAACATCGGGTTTGACGCGCAGACTGATATCGGTAAAGGCTTAGCGTTTGAATCAAACATAGGGTTTCACCATTCCTTGTTTGGTTATTTCTGCAACATCGAGAGTTTCTGGTATTACATCCAGTCCCGTGAACGCGATGATCGTTTGCGTAACTTGCATGGCGCTAATCTCAAGAAGCTCATCAATCGTTTGAACATCACAAACATCGATAACTTCCGAGCTATCATTATCGATGCGGCGTATCAACGTATCTGGCAGAACGATGCGTTGTATAAACAATTCAAAGAATCTATTCTGCCTATCGATGTCTATCGTGTTCGTATGAATGGATTGAGAACTCGTCCTTCTCATTTCAAATGGTTGATCTCTGGGTTAGAAGAAGTGCGTTCGGCTATCAAGGAAGAACGTGATCCTAATCTGGAATACTTCATGGATGATCCCAACGTGAGCATCCATCACTACGCTTTGCATAGAAGTCTGCGATAAACACTATCACACCGGAACTCCTCAGTGGGTTCCGGTGTGATATGTACGCTTATTCTTTTTTAACCCTTATAAAACATTTCAGTCACATATACTATACTTGAGGTTACAGTCGTAATCTTATTCTACTCGTTAAGGAAACCAACATGGCTCGCTTTAACATTACTGCTGATAACGGAGTGGCATCTCTGAATCCCGGTAATCTCTTTGTCTACTGCGGCTACTGGCGCACTTGGTCAAGAGTTCTACGTTTCGCCCAGCCCTTGGTATCTAACGACTTTGGTCAAGTCGAAGTGGACATGATTCCACGGGAAGGCAGAACCATTAACATACGCAAACACCATACAGCTCGTGGTGCAAGCGATTTCTACAGCCGCTATCTTCCTCTGGAAGTTGTAGCTGAAATGCAACAAAAACTCGGTAACGAAATTACCCAACGTTTGTTGCATGACAACTTTTTGGAAAAGATTGACTGGAATCTTTACAATCAACATAACAACGGCGGCGCTGAGTTCGATAAGATTCGAATCAGCTAAACCATTTCTCAAACACATATCTCTACGGAGTTTATATGAAAATCATTGTTTCTAAGGACAAAGTCCAATCACTGTTGACCGCTCTTGCCGGTAAAGAGTACCAAGAATCTGCTGCCGTTCTTGAGCAGACATTTGGTGTCAAGTCCGATGTGATTCCAACAGAACTTCCTGCTGTCGTGAAATACACCCACATGAAGAACATTCAAATTGTTGAAGTGACCAACGGTGATGAAACCCTCATCGAGTTGACAATCGACGATTCGATGATCGACATACTGGCCGACACTCTGACCAACAACTACAACATCTTTACTCGGTGTGTGCAGGCGCTTGGTTTGATCCGTGACATTCTCAAACCGTTGTTCAAGGTCATGGAAACAACCATGGATTTGAACATCAGCCGCTGGAAGAATTTCCTTTACCAAGAGAAGGAGTTGACAAAATGACAAAGGCATTCCGTTACATTCAACGCAACACCATTAATCGCCCCTTGGGCGACTTCAATGGAAAGATCTTGAGCAATGCAGTTGACCACGACTACATGGGCTCCAGTGAGTTTGAATGGGGTGCTCTCCCAAAGAGCATGCGTCGAATGCAAGCGCTGCATTCAGCTGGAGCCATGAAGCGGGTGAAAGTTGAAGACATTGTGGAAAACGACAAACCGTTGTTCGTCTACCACGGTATGTCTGATGCCGACTACGCTAAGTGGATGGTCGAACTTCGCCGTAACTATAACGGCGATAAGACGCAGTTTACGCAAGAACCCACGTACTTTGAACGTGCTTCTCGGGTAGCCAAAAACTATCGTAGCGAGATTGACCTTTGGTGGGATATCGAAAACGATGTGTTCTGGTCGTTCGACAAGAACTTCATGAAGCGGCTGGAAACCCATTTGTTGGCCAGCTGGAAGTACATGGACGAGAAAGCCAAGGAGCGCGAGTTCCTCAAACCGTTGAATGTTTAAACGGCACAAGTAAAGGTTTCATGGTCTAGGGGCGTAAGCTCCTAGACTGTGTTATCTTTATTTTTTTGTTTGTTTTCATTAGTTCAGCGATATCTTATAGTCAAAGTCTCTAAGAGGTTTTATTATGGCCATTAGTGCTATTCGTTTTAAAGCGTTAGACCAACAAACTAACGTAGCTATCGCTGATTTCTTATCCGCTAAGAGTAGCGATATCTTAAACTCTCCGAATCTGAATCTGAAAGTACCTGACGCCAATACTGAGACTTTGTTTCAGAACGTTAATCAGGTTAAGGATCTTATTCCCAAAGGTGCAGTCGATACCGCGATACGTACTGCCAAGGATGCAATGGGTTCTATTCGAGACATCGGATCGTTCTCAACAAAGGACATTGATTCTTTAATTGGCGGGTTGTTATCGGGTAACGCTGTTGCTAAAGGTTTGTTTAGCAAACTAGGTTCTAAGTGTTCTACCAAAGGTTTAAGCTCTGGAAAGATTGGTAAACCCTATGACCAGAACGTAGACTGCGGTGGCAAGAAACGCAAAGGTAAGAAAGACGGTTGTAATAGTTCTGAGTATGCAAACGTCATCAATAAGTTAACAAACGGCGCTTACACTAGTACTTACAAAGATTTGAATGGAGCTTTACAGAACTTGGTAGCTTTGAGTAAATACGGCTACGATATGAATCTGTGCGGCGTATTCTCAGCTTTAACGGGTGATCTGGATAAGGATGTTTTATCTCGTGCATCTGGCGCTTTGTTAGGTTACTTAGGTGGAACCAGTAACGTATTGGGTGTTCTCGATCTTGCAGGTAGTTCTGCTGGTCTACATACCTTGACTGAGAATCCAGACGGCATTAAGAATGTTTTCTATAACTTCAAGATGCCTACTGAGGTTGCCGGTAAAGACATGGCAGATCTCAATACACGTTTTATTGGTGCTATTGAATTGTTTGATGACGGCTGGAAGTCAAGTAAGTTTGACGGTATGGTAAGCACATCTTACAGCGATGGTTACAACGCAGATGTAGACACTCTGTACATGTGCGCTAGAACAAACAGAACCGTGGATGAGAATAATCTTAATTCTGTCCCCGTTAATGATTTTGATTTCATGTCTGCGGGTTACACAATGAACAACAGTAACATGGGTCCTCTTTTCGCATAAACAACATAAGCTATCCTACGTCCTTTGGGAACGTAGGATAGCTTTATGCTTAGTTGATTGCAGAACCAGGAGTTACCGAGCTTCCTCGATTAAAGCCTTCAATAACGTTTTTCATCACATCAGGAATGGCACTGTGAACAGAAGCAGCCCATGCCGCTGGAGAAGTCAAGCGACTTGCTTTGGTAAGAGCTTTGGCAATCCGTAGCTGTGCTTTTGGCATAGCGTACATCTGTGTATAAAGATCTTGGCCTGCAAGAACGGCAATATAGTCCGCCATGATGTTGTCATCGTCCATGTTGGTATCGATATCAAACACACCGCCTGAGGAAATGGGCATGTGCATGATACTGGAGAGATCGACAACAGAGAACGTAACATCGATAGCTAGCGGGTTACCTTTGGTATTGAACGCAAGGTTACTTGTACCGCGAGTCACCGATAGTTGCTGAATCATTCCGTTTTGGATTTGACAACGTCCGCGATCGTACAGTTGACAAAGGTAAGGACTTGTGTAAGAAGCCTTACCAGTTGACAAAGGAAGAACGCCAGCTAAAAGCATACAGAACGGAATGTAGATATTCTGCAATTGAGAAACCACATTACCGTAAGGACTGATAAGCTGAATTTTGTAAGTAGACTGCGGCAACTGAACACTTGAACTTTGCCAGTGCTTAGGAATATCGATATAACCTGAGCCGGCAAGGCCAGCTAAGATGTTACTAAAGCCTAACGTAAGGCCATCAAGAGTACCTTTAGCGACATCTGCCACTGCTCCAAGTGCACCTTGAAGTAATCCTTCCACTGCACTCCCAGTCATGTTACCGTCTGCAAATGTAAACCGCATTTGTCTTGCCGTAGAAGAAACTCCATTGATCTTGTTAGAAAGATCAGATTCTTGAACAGCATTACTGAATCCTTCTTGAACAGAACCAGTATGGTCTACTTTAAATACTGCAAATTGTGAACCGTCGCGAAATTCTGCATCCATGTAAGTAATGAACTCTGATGCAAAACTAGCATCATGGCCTTTATCAACGGTTTTAACCCCATTTTCGTCAGCAGGTTTAGGAATAGCCTGAGGATCTATCTCAGTGCTAGCTGCATCTTTTTCAAGTTTATATTGACCAAACATGAAAGCTTCGTTAAGACGAGCAGCCAGTGTCATGCCGCCACCTAGGATATCTTGAACGATACCGTTATCTCGTGTTGTAATATAAGAACCGCGTCTGTCGTTCCCTGTAAGACCGCGTTTCAAATAACCCTCAAAGTTAGTGGCATCTTCACCATTCGCGTCATTAGACGCTGCCTCATACTCCGTCATAAACGTTTGGTTAGCCAAGCGTTGTGCACGGTTAACAATGGCGTTAACTTTGATATAGTTGTTAGTCGCTAAATTAACGCCTGCTATTGTTTGATTTCCACCAAAGACTTCGGGCATTAAATTGTTAAGCGCTTCCAACTGTTCAGTGTCGATACGGTACGGTTGACCTAACCGGTCCCCGCCACTTTCCTTAGTATCCATGATCTTGGGTAAAAGACCACGCGTTACTGCGATGTTGTTAACCAAGCTCTCAACGGTTGCCCAATACGTATGCATGGTCGGTTTAACCGTATAGAACTTACCCCTTGGTCGAGAGAACATCCAGCTAACCGCTTTACCTAACATAACAGCTGTTGCCAATTGAGGGAACGCAACAACAGTGGTAAGTGTCCCAAGTGCTTTACCGGCAGTGTAAAGTAGAGAGCTTGCTCGACCTGTACGTGCCAATGCAACCATATCTGAATCAAAAGCACGAGAGAGGAACGAGAGCATACCTGAGTACTGCGGTACTCCGAATCGCAAATAGATAGTTTGTGAAGGATCATCGATCGCTTCACTGTAATAACGACCCATGCCTAAATCTCCTCCAGTATGACCTGGAGAAGCTCTATTGCGGCGAGGGTTACGACCCATCACACGGATATCAGCGTAACGGGTAAATTGAGGTTTAGAGTTGATACCAATATTACAACCTAAACGTGCATCTGTAAATTTGGCAGATGCTGAAGACCAATAACGGTTACGAACATCGTCAACGTCATTCATTCCAGAATCGCTCAACAAGAACGCATTCTTCATCCAGTCGCGATCTAAGTATTGATCGGGATAATCATCCGGTATAACGGATGAAGGCGACATGATAAAGCCGCCGTTTACTTCTACAGAACTAGTGGCCATAAAAAATCCTCTTAAAGCATACACAGACCATGAGGCACTACACCTCATGGTCTGTGCTTTTCATAACATCTTACGATTAGGCAACTTTCCTACTCATATCGATAGCAGGCTTGATAACCTGTGCAGGTTTACCTTGTGGGTTAGCCTTAGCAGATGCCTGTGCCGATACAGATTTGATAGTCTCTGCAAACTTCTCGGGATCCAACTTAGATGCGAGTTCCCTAAGGATATCGCGCATTTCATTTTGGACATCAAGTTGTTTGGTCAAGATATTATTCGTTGCACCCATATCAACCGCTGAGCTGAATCCTTGTTGCGGTAATGTATTAGAACTTGGCTGAGACATTACTGTAACTGGAACAGCTGGTGCCAGAATACGACGTGCTGCTGGCGCTGGAACTGTGTTACGATTACTCATAGCTGTAGTTGCAGATGCAACTTGAGCCACAGTGCCAGACTGAGCGGTTGTTTGCTTTGCTTGCAATGCTGGACTAGATTGGATATCAATTCCATAATCTCTTCCGGCTTTGACCAGCTTAGCATTTATCTTACTGTAGACCTCTGAAATCGTTAATGCTCTTCCATTTTCATAGAAAATTTCAGGATTAGATTTAGCAGCATTAGGCCTCACAGTAGCAGCAATCGCACTAGGATCAGCGCTCAAGAACTTCCTTGCACCCTCTGCACCTAAGAAGTGTGTCAGGTAAGCATCCGTTAATGTAGGATTAGGCTTAACTGAACTGATGCTGCGTTTATTACTCTTGAGGTATTCCACTGCAAGTAATGTACTTGCTTTGACATCGGTAGGCTGTGTTCCTGGTGCAATACCAAGACGTCTACCATGTTTACCCATTTGCTCATTCCAAGTATCTGACTTAAATTGGAACAAACCAGATGCGTCTGTAGCAGTTGCACGCGCATTGGGATTCATGCTAGATTCAACAGCAGCGATTACCGCAGCTTCTTTACCATCTGCTCCACTATTGGAAGCAATGGTCATCACTGCGTTCTTAACCTCTTCACGATTGTTGGTGTCAATAGGTTCAGAAGACGCCATTGGGCGTTCAACTGGAGTACCTTCAACATCCGGAGTCATTGTTCCGCGTGTTCCGCTCAAAACAGGAAGTCGAGATACCTTAGAGTATGTCTTTCCTTGTTCGAACGATCCACCTGCCTTTATTTGCGCCATGGGTTCATTAGCAGGTTTAGCTGTAAGAGCGGCCATTACACCGTCCTTATCGCTTACTTTAACCTTCTGTTCCCCGTCGCCATTCAAAGCAGCCATGGCAATGTCCATATCTCGACGATATTTAGGAACCCCAGGCGTAATGCCTGCGCCACCGCCGCCCTTAAACAATGAAGCTTCGATCGCTTGCGTTGCAAAGGTAGAATCTTTCTTAGCCATTTGGATATTCGTCTGAATACCTGCGGGCTCCATATGCCAGGGTTCACCACCGACTGGACGGGTGAATCCGTATTTACGCATCAGTCCCGCTTCTTCCATGGCATCAAGATCATATTGACTTACGTCAAGCGCTAATCCAAATTCATGCGAAGAGTTACCGGGAGCAGCGGCCTGTCCTTTAGGCAAGGAGCGGCGTAATGCTTCTTGCTCAGCTGCGGTTCTAACACCTGAGGTGATCGTCACAGATTTACCTGTGGCTTCACCGTACTCTTGAACCATAGCCCTAAAGTTTCTAAGCATGGAAGGATTAAGACCATCCAAGGTGACCCCTGGTTGTAACTTCATGTACTGGTCTGCACCACTTCCATCGCGCATAGCGCCGGAGGCAACGTAAAGCTTAGGTAGACTTGCACCACCTGTTCCACGACCAGCGTTACCTACAACCTTTGGAGCAGCACCGTCTTCACCTGTTGGCCCAGTTGTCATAGGTTTAGCTGTCTTAGTTTCAGGCTTAGGCATATCCTTACCTGGCAAAGCAGCTGGAGCCGGTTGCTTAGTCTTAGCTGCGTCAGGGGCAGCGGTTGGAAGCTTCTTCTCTTTGCCCTTTAACATTTCAGAGAACTTCTGATTCAGATACTTGATGTAGTCAAGTGTCTTCTCTTTAGTGTTGGGTAATTGTTCTAAGTTCTGATAAGGACTAGTATCTTCATCGTAAGGACCGCCATCAAAGCTGGTCAATGCGAGATACTTGATTTTCTGATCAGGCTTAAATTTCTCAATGTTATCAAAAGAAATCTTCTTATCGATCTGCAATGCAGCAGTCAAATGTGTCAAGAAGAATGGTTTGAAACGTTTAGCGTACCAGACACCGAAGTTCTTACATGCTTCTTCGTTGTTCTCATCGATACTGAAGATGCTGATCATTTCTTTAATGTCGATCTTCTTATCGAGGGTATAGGCTTTACCACCTGAGTAACCGATGCGTCCGTCTAACAGGTACGCTTCAAGTGTTAATACAGTATGGTTATAGCGTTCATCTTTCTCCAATAAACCGTATTGAAGTAAACGAACCTTACCTAGTTCAGTTGCGTTATCGCGGTTGTAATGGTCATAGAGTTTTTTAGCACCATAGGCTACTCCAGCAATCGCTAAAGCGCCGAGGACAGGCGCTGAAAAGATAACACCACCGATAGCAGATAAGCCTGCGGTTAATCCACCAAGGACAGCTGAGCCAACGCCACCCGTCATTAAGGACGCAACGGTCATCGCTGTGCGAGCTCCGCGCAATGTAGCAACAGGATTACGGGCAGCCCACATGGCTCCTTTACCGATACCCTTAGTTGCCCACCAAGCGGCCTTACCCACACCTTTGGTAGCTTTCCAGGCCATTGAGAAAGGAGAAGTAAAGACTTTACCAATCTTACTTAACAGTCCACCTTTCTTACCCTTACCTGTACCTAATAAGTCTCCAGCGGTATCCATCATGTCCCCGGTTTTATCGAAGACATCACCTAAACCGCCTTTGGCCATATCGAAGAGCTTACCAGCTTTATCCATCATCATGTCGATGACGTTTTCAGAGGAACGGTATTTGGCGCTTGTGTCCATCTTGAGATCGCCTTTTTTATTGGCTTTCTCACGTTCAGCTTGTTTAGCGAAACGATCACTTGCGTCACCGTCGCGTTTACCCGAACCGTCTCTGTCATTAAACGTTGTTTTATCTTCAGACTTACCGAAGAGATTGGAGAAGAAGGATTTGATCCCTCCTTTTTTACTGTCAAACCTAGCCTTAGCAAGTTCAGCAGTCTCACGAGCCTTCATTGCAGCCTTACCAGCAGCTTGCTGAGCTTTCTTAGCAGCCTTACGGCCAACACGTTTACCTTGTGTTTTAGCTTTACGACTATTGGTTTTAACTGCGTCTTTGATTTTACCAGTTGTACTTTGAACCAATGGTCCTATAAAGTCACCCAATGATCCGGTAGAACTATCTTCCGATTCCGTTTGTTCTGGCATGTCTCCTGAGTCAGACCAAGATTTAGATCCAGACATAGAAGATCCGCGACGCATCATGTCTCGCATTTCTACAAGAACTTTATAGATACGGTCATTACCAAAACCAAATCCACCGAAATCAAAGTTACCAAACTTACCACCGAGTTTACCAAAGAACTCACTTCCTTTGGTTAAAACTCCACCAAGGAAATTCTTAGCACGTCCTAACCCGTTCATCAAGGCTTCTTTACCAAAACCTATAGCTCTTTGCAGACCAGTCTTAATCTTTTCGCCTTTAGAATCATAAAGACCCTTAGCGGCATCTTCAATGGTAAGTACTACTTCGCCTGCGGCGTTAATAACGTTACCTTTTAAAGTTTGAAGATCTGCCATCGTGTACAAAATCTTACCGGTTACTTGGTCTTTGTAGTGACCAGCCTTAAGGAAGTATGCGCGAATTGCAGGCGACTGAGAGCCTTTAACATAAACGTCTTTGGCTTGCGAAACTAAACGTACTAATTTGTCTTTAGCCCACATGCCTAGGTCTTTAGCTTGCTTTAAACCTTGAGGTAGTTTATTGAAGATAAGATCCTGACCAACATCTAACGCACGCATCGAGAGTTCGCCGGCTTTTCTTAAAACAAATTGTACAGCGTTAGCGGCAGGATCTTTGATCTTGTCGTAACCTTTGCCTAGTACATCTGCTCCGTAACCCACGACAGTACCTGCACCTTTAGCCACTTTACCGGCGGCTGTAAAGAGATCGCCTGCGCCTTTACCTGCGATGGTTCCTAAACCACCAAACATACGACCTAAGATACCGGTATAGGAATTGTCAACTTCAGCGGAACCTTGTCCACCTTGTCCCTTTCCTTTACCCATTGAGCCTTTAGCGATTTTCACTAACTGACTTGTATCTTTACGAATACCTTTAAGAACAGCGATGGCACCTTTGTCGGAGCCCATGAGTTTATCTTGGCGTTTAGCCAACTCTTGGATAGCCGCCATGTTGTTACCGTTCATGGTGGTAAGATCAAGCTTAGTCCCACCTGGAGCAGCATCTTCACCCATGTTCTTATTGACGTCTTGCGCCATAGGACCATTGCGGTATTCGCCGTCATCTTCACCTTTACCGCTTTTATAAAGCCAATTGTAAATCTTGGTTTTCTTAATAGCAGCTAAAGCGTTGCGAGGGTTCAAAGGAGAGATATCGCGTTTAGACGTAACGTCGGACTCAACCATTCCACCTTTGAGAGGTTTGATGTTACGCTTGGCGTTACGATCAGAAGTTGTCTCACGGCCTTCGACCATTTCAGTATCAATGAACTTATGATACTTCGGGATATCGATATCAAAGTTACCTTCGTCGTTTACTTTGATAACACCCTTTTCAGTTAAGATCTCGGAGTAACCGCTGTTAATGAACTGTTCTATCTGGAAGCGGATATCAGCAGTGTTTCCACGGATACTACCCATCTTCTTAGTCAGATTGAGCTGATTACCAGAACGGTTATCGCTTTTATCAAAATTCTTACTAAAGTACCGGTCTACTGCAACTTTAGCAGGTGCGGATAAACCAGTATACGAGTCCAATTGCCGGATATTCTCAGGTGTGTACTCAAAGTTAGGAATCTTAGAGATAGACAGTATGAAGTGTTTAATCTCTCGAGTTGTGTCGCTTCCGGCAGCACTACCTGTTAAACTAGCTTTAACGGCTGCGGCCACTTCAGGCTTTAACTTCTTGAACTGTTTAGATGCTAAGAGCTCAGCTGGAGTTTGTTTTAAAGAAGTGTCTTTAATTGTTGCGTCAAAGAACTTCTTGACTTCTCCCTCTAACTTAGAATCCATTTTCTTACCGCCCATGATTTCAGAACTTAACTGATCAAGAGTAAACCCTTGCATCGAAGTCTGAGCTTTCTTAGAGAAAGCTTTGTTCATGGATTGATAAACTTCGTTCTTGGTAGCAAACTTACCGTTAGTGAAATCGTAAAGAAGAGCTTGCGTGCCCTTCTCATCGCCAGTACGAAGAACTGTAACTTCTCGCAAGATCCTGGAGAGATAACCTGGGATAACGTCGACAATACTGCGTTGGGTGCGATTATCGAACTTACCCCCTAAGCCTAAAGCGTTCATGGAGTTTGGATTTGAGATACTCATATCCGGAGCTTGATCCAGAAAGTTACCCATACCCCAATTCAAAGCTTTAAACAAAAAGCTCACTGGGTCTTGCCGCTCCATGCCTTCTTTCATCCATTTAGACTTTTGCCAAGTCTTAAATTTACCAGGAACGTTATTAACGAAGTTACTTCCTTCGTTTAAACCATCTCTTAACTTTTTAGCACGAGGACTTTGATCAATAAAGCCTCGGGTTTTACGGGCTATCTTGCCACCTACGTAGTTGGCGATTTGAGCACCACCCATGCTGTAGATCATCTGTGACTTACTGATACCAACATCTCCGAGTGTATCGGAAGCATCAGCCATCATGTCAACGCCCATCAAACCGGATTCTAATCCTTGCTTGATGCCTTGCAGATATTCCTTAGCTTGTTCACCAATACGCTGTATGCCGCGGCCAATAGCTGAGTCAGGTCCAAAGAACAGATTGTTTGCACGTTCAGCAAACTTGTTCTTAGATGTTTGAAGTAATCGTTCAGTATTCGTTATCTTAACGTAATCTGGCAGACCAGTATTCTTAACGATAGCTTCATTTTGATTCTTGAAGACTTCGTAGAACTTACTAGTCATACGTAGTAATTCGTTTTGAACGAAGTAACTACGGTATTGAAGTTCCAAGCTTTTCTTCTGATAAGCTTGGTTAACACGTTCGGTGTACTGCGCAGCACGGAATGTGTTTTCATTGATAGCGCTAAGAAGACTATACGTTCCTTCGAATCGTTTACCTTCTACACGGTCTTTGATCTTACCTTCGGCTGCTTGTCTGGCCGTAATCCCGTTTTGAACTTCTTGTTGGGCAGTAAACACTTGACCTAAGGCCATAGTGATACTTTGCTCCATTGCCTGTTCTTTACTAGGACCGGATGTTGCTCCGTCATCAAACATCTGTTTGAACTTAGAGGTCAACTTCTTCAGGCGTTTATTCTCTTCAGGAACAAGACGATCCACGCGTTTGGAGAGTGCTCCCAACTGTGGCTTTATTTCTCGAACCGCTTCATCGTATAGCTGCGAAGTGCTTTGTCGGGCTTTAGAAGCTGCATCTGCTATCTCGCCGTAGCTCTCGGGCAAAGCTTCTCGTAGACGCTTAGCAATAAAGGAGCGGCTTGTCGCTTCATTCTTAGCGCCTGCAATAGTTCCTTTGAACGCATCGGTCAAAGGGTTACGATTCTTACCACCCTTTTTAAGATCAGGGTTCATTTGTCGGTCTATATCGCCGATATCGAAATCGAAATCCAACTCTGGGTCCATCTCAAATTTCGATGTTCTTAACTTATCTTTACTTGCCATGGTAATTCCTTATGGCTTGAAAATAGGGAATGGTCATAAGACCGCATCACACGATTTGCTTTCAATTTAGTTAATTCAATAAAGAGGGCCTAAAATGGCTGCACAAATCCTACCTTTTAACATTGATCTCTTTATACCTAAAGACGCAGATCTTAAAGGTATTCGTCCTGTTAAGGTCAACGATATCCATACTGCTTCCACCAATAACTTCCACATAGATGGGTTATTCTCAGTAGAAACGTTTGGTAAAGTTGGAGAAGAGAAGCGCAATCGCGTGTTCTCCTACATTGACTTGCGTCTCAGTATCTTTCATCCAGTTATCTTTAAGACACTATGCGATCTTAAAGGACTGTATGGTGAAATCATGTCGGGTAAGGCTTATGCCGTATTCGACAAAGAACTTAAAGACTTTGTTCGCTCCGATGCTGTAGATGGCTCTACCGGTTATAACTTCTTTGTACGTAATTTCTCAGAATTGCGTTTTGAAGAACGCCCTTCAGCTAAACGTGAGTTCAGTATTAAACTGATTGAGAAGTATCGTAACAACTGCATGTTCGATAAATTGGTGGTTATGCCTGCTGGTTTACGCGATTATGTTATCGATGCAAATGGTAAGCCATCTCAAGATGAAATCAATGGAATGTACCAAAAGGTATTGCACATTGCCGGTGTTGTTGAAAACGTTGACTCAAAGATCAATGCAGAGTACCTAGACTCAGCCCGTCATAATCTTCAGATAGCTGTCATGGAAATCTATGACTATGTGAAGAACATGTTAGAAGGTAAGTCTAAACTTATCTTGGGTAAATGGGCAGCACGTAAGATCTTTAACTCTACGCGTAACGTTATCACCTCACATATCCCGGATGCACAGGAGTTGCACTCTCCTCGTACGGTAGGCGCTAATCAAACTGTGATTGGGCTATATCAATACCTGCGTATGGTTTTGCCTATCGCTATTAAGCATGTACGCGATACTTATCTGCAAGATGTGTTTGTAGGTCCTAATGCACCCGCGGTTATGGTTAATAAGAAAACCATGAAACGTGAAATGGTCCATCTGGATCCAGAACACTTTGACGAATGGATGACCTACGAAGGATTAGAGAAGGTATTTGCTCGCTTCGGCGAGGAGAACTTACGACATGAACCTTTGGAGATCGACGGTCATTATCTCGGACTCATTTACGACGACGGTGAGAGCTATCGTTTTGTTCAAGATATTGACGAACTGCCAGAAGGAAGGGATCCCTCTTTCCTGCGCCCTATCACGTTCGTAGAGCTGTTGTATCTGTCTGTTTATAAAGACAGTACAAAGTATCCCTGTTTAGTAACACGCTACCCTGTGACAGGATACGGCAGTATCTATCCTTCATTTATTTATCTGAAGACCACAGTTAAGTCGTATACGCGTGCTGAACTAGGTCATGACTGGAATCCTACTGGAAATGTAGCTTACGAATACCCGATTGCGGGTGTTGCTTTCTACAACTCCATGTCTCCGGCACCTGCCCACTTGGCTCGGTTAACTGCTGACTTTGACGGTGATATGACATCTGGTACTTCTGTTTGGACAGATGAAGCTATTGCTGAAGTCAATAAGCTACTTAACTCCAGAAGTTACTATGTTGGCATAGATAAAAAGATGGCTTTCAGTGCTAGTAACGATGTAACTGATCTCGTACTAGCTTCCATGACAGGTTAAACCTATGACTCAATTACTCTATCCTGTTTTCTATCGTCAGATGGGGGTACGTAGAGTCCAGTCGTTACTGAGTCCTAAAGTAATGACTGTGACTTCTCTGCCTCGCGACAGTATGGTTCATTATGCCAGTTTAGACCGAGAACATCCGGATGTCGATGCCTCTAAACTGTACTACGCATCCGCTAAGAAGATTTCAATAGACTTTCCGGAAACACTGACAAGTAATCTGGGTTCTCCTGTCTACAAAGAAATCTTTTTACGTTCGCAATACAAACCATTCTTAACAGCTAACAAGAAGTTTCGCCTGGTAAGAAATGCGCACGCTAACGTTATTGATTTCCAAACATTGATTGTTTTGAACTACAGTTACGCCGATAGCAAATACCGGTATGTCGGAATGCCTATCAACCAGTACTACCACTGGTTTAACGTTTATAAAACAATCTTTGATAACATTGAGAAGATTGTTAAGGAACATGGTCGTAACCATTTTGTGTTTATAGATGTTCCTAAGGAACTACCTAGCTATAACCAACTTGAGATGTACAAGAAACGCGATACGCCGGACATGAGTAAAATCATGGATAGCGACGGTAAACGTTTTGTTATCAATTTGTTCCGTTGGTTAGGTATCGAGACAAAGAAAGATAAGCTAGGTAAACTCGTTAAGGACCGTGGTGATTTAGGACCCACCATCTTTGACAATTTATCTGACTCCACTCTCTCGCGTGTTAATCTGGTTTTGAATACTCCGGATGGCCGTAGTTCTATTCTGAATTTGTCGTATGTTCAGTCTTGGATTAAAGGTAATCCGAATACCACTGAGATCACTAGTCTTGTTCAGATCGATAATGTTCAGATGCAAAAGGCTATGCTCAGGCATCTCATGTCGCTGCAAGCTATGGTTATCGAAGAAGCACCTGATGCCGTTCCTACCGAAGTAACGTTAGATCCTCTTGATAGTCAAGAGTTGAACGATCTCGAAGAAGAACATCGGGAATACTTGGAACAGCATGAAATGAGTGAGAACGATGATATCGATTCTCACGAATACGTCTCCAATGCGGTTAAGGGTACGAGAGGCGATACCCCTGGTAAAAATGACGTTGTCGATTTAAACAATAGCAAGATTGATGAAGCTTTTGTAACTGAAATCGATATTGAAGAATCGCTCAAGAGTATCGACGAAGATCTTAAGATACTGGAAACGGTAACTGCTCGTAAGATGCTTGAGAAAGGTATCAGTGTTGATAAGACCGGTATCGTCGAGCATCAAGATGTGGTTCGAGAAGAAGTTCCACTTGCTGAGCTGCAGAAGAAGATCTTCCACTTGGACGATGTTGAAACTGTATTGAACCAGCATTTGGAGACACAAGCAGATTACGGTTTGATTGACACAACTTCTTATCGTAACTTTACTAAAGATATTGAAGCTTTCAAGAAGTCAGCTGACCCCTATGGTTCGGGTGAGACTACAATGAAAGCCATGGAAATAACTCCTGAGATGTTGGCTTTGGATAAAACAAAGTCTACCATTGAAGCCAGTTCGATGGTTCAGGACAAATCCATGCTGGAGTCTACTCTTCTGTCATTTGACAGTGACTACATTAGCAAGATCCATAAAAAAGATATGCTATCGATGGTCTTCGGTCTGCAACGTGCAGGTATTGTTATTCGTAATCATGACGTAGTAATGGAACATTCCGCGTTAGGTGGTTACGAGTATCATACTCTTGAGTTGAAACCTGTTGATGGTCAATTATCGACTATTCGTTTCAAGGTGCCGATTGTTAACGATGATGCAACAATCACTGCATCCGGTAACAAGTACTCCATGCGTAAGCAACGAGTAGACGTTCCTATTCGTAAAATCAAACCAACAGAAGTAGCTCTTACCAGTTATTACGGTAAGACATTTGTTAAGTTGAATCCTAAGAAATCCAACAGTTCGTTAGAATGGTTGATCAAGGAACTTAACATTGCCGCTTTAGGTGAAGGTGGGTTTATCCAACGTGTTAACCCAGCTAAGGTCTTTGACAATAACTTCAAAGCACCGTTCATCTATAACGCAATGGCCGCTAACTTCAAGTCTATCATCACCGATAGCTTCATGTTACAGTTTGACCATACTGAACGTGCTTCGTTGTATCCTACTGGTAATCTTGAAAACATAGAAGTCAAGAATCGTAGACTAGTGGGTGTTACTAAGAGTAAACTTCCTATCGTAGTAGACACTAATAACCAGTTCTTTATCGTAGACTTGCAAAAGGGTCAAGAGACTCCTTGTGGAACGATCAACGATATGCTTCAGTTGGATACCACTAAGATGCCTGTTGATTTCTGTGAAGTCAATATCTTTAGCAAGTCTGTACCAGTTGCACTGATTCTGGGTTACACGATTGGATTTAAGAATCTGCTTCGTTTGTTACAGGTGAAGTATCGCACTACTGATGGTCGTCAAAATAAGAACCTTCAGAAAAACGAATATGCAATAAGCTTTAAGGATCACAGTTATATCTTTGATCGTAAAGATGTAGTTGCTTCCAGTATCTTGGCAGGGTTTAACGAATACGACAAACAACTCAAACAGTTTGAAGTGGATGACTTCTCCCATAAAGACATCTATCTTAACTTACTGGAGAGTAAAGGTCTGAGTTCGATATACATCCGAGAGATTGAACTCCTGCAACAGTTGTTTGTTGATCCGATTACTCGCGACATCTTGGTTCAAATGAAAGAACCAGTTACGTTTAACGGCTTACTGATTCGTTCAGCCGAATTACTGCAAACGTACCATCATCCTGATTCTCAGGATATGTCGGCTATGCGTATACGCGGCTACGAGCGTATATCTGGTGCAGTTTACAAAGAGATGGTTACATCCATTCGTTCTTACCGTAATCGCAACATTGCAGGTAAATCTAAGATTGAGATGTCACCGTACAAGATCTGGTCCACAATCATCCAGGATCCCGCTATGAAGTTGGTGGAAGACATCAACCCTATCCAGAACTTGAAAGAAACTGAGATAGTGACATATGCTGGCGAAGGTGGTCGCGGTAAAGATTCGATGAACAAGGCTTCTAGAGCGTACCATGTCAACGATATGGGTATCGTGTCCGAGGCTACTGTCGATAGTTCTGACGTTGGTGTTAATGCTTACCTCAGTGCAAATCCTCAGTTTGCAAGTCTGCGCGGGTTACCTGTCTTAGACAGTAAGGAAATTAAACCTTCTAGTTTGATTTCTACATCAGCGCTATTGGCTCCTGGCTCCGATAGTGATGATCCAAAACGCGTAAATAATTTGATTTAATTGAACTTCAATAAAATCAACACATTATATGAGTATCCATTTAAGGAGAAAATAGATAATGATGGAACGTTTTATTGATACAGAAGAGTTTTTACATTTACCTTTATCTGGAAGACAATATAAGGTAAACATCAAAGGAATAGTTAAAGACGCTAATGACGCAGTAATCTACCCTGAAGTTAACGAACTAGGTGAAAAACTAATATATCTAAATTGGTATAAAGGTTTGTCACTATACCCGTTAATAGAAATTATAGCACATACATTCAAACCTGTTAAAGTTCCTAGTAAATACTGGAAAGAACTTAAGGTTGTTAGAATGAAAAACATTTCTAATGATAGAGATCATCCTTCTAATCTTATTTGGAAATTCCCAATAGGTTTAGGTGAAAAGGATAACAATGGGTTTGCTTACATTCCCATGTTTACAAGATATCTTATCAATCGAGATGGTGTTATATTTGACAGAGGTAGATGGAAATTAATACATGCGTCGATTAGTAAAGGTTATTATGCTTTCTTTCTTAGCCCAGACGTAGGACCTTATTCAGGGTTAAAACGTCATAGAGCCGTTTGTTTAGCTTTCACAGATTACCCTATTAACGTAGACCATCTGCAAGTTAACCATAAAAACGGTAGACCGGGTGATGATATACTTACAAATCTCGAATGGGCGACTGGTTCTGAAAATAGGCAACATGCTGTTGATAATAACTTAACGGCAATGAATAAACCAGTTCTGACAGTTGACATGATAACAGGTGAACAAAAAACATACAACACATTGTACAGTTTTTGTAGAACTTTTAAATTATCAGAGCCCAAAGTTTCTAAGCTTTTAGCCAATGTAGAAGTTCCGTATTACATTGGAAATTTGTTAGTTAAGTATAAATATGCGAAACAAGCTATTTTAAAAAATACTAACAGTACACCTATAAAAGTTAAAGACTTAAAAACAGGGATAATAAGTGAGTATGAAAGTATAGCTGAGTGCTCAAGAGTTTTGTCAATTAGCAAAGACGTCATACAGTGGCGTTTACTAAATAAGAATCGTCTAATTTACACTGACGGTTTACTTTTCAAAAGAAGAGATGATACTAGCTCTTGGTACGAAACTTCAGATTTTAATAAAGACCTATTGCAGAACGAATGGACCAAGATAACTCTAATTAAAGACCTAGTCTCAGGTCAGGTTATAGAATTCGACAGTCAGCGTTCGGTATCTGAGTATTTAAAAATAGCAGAAGCTACAGTTGTCCAACGTGTAACTGCAGTTAATCAGCCTGTATATTTAGATGAAATCCATTCTACTTACATTTTAATGGTGCGTAAGAAGGATTTCTCGGGTTGGAGAACAGTTTCAAATGCTAAAGAAGAATACGAAAAAACAATGGGTTATAAAAAAGTAATAGTTAAGAATGTCCTGGAAGGAACAATTAAGCAATATAGTAGCGCAATAGAATGCGCTAAGGATGTCAAAATATTGCCCACTACTCTTAACTGGCGTCTTAAATCTGAAGGTCAAAAACTATTCGATGATGGTTTGTTGTTCAAATACTCTACATGTGAAAAAGAATTTGTAGATGTGGATGAAACTCTTATTCAGTTAATGAAAACTGCGCCTAAGGCGAGTAATCGCCTTATGTAAACTTCTTGAATTGCTGGAAACCCCTAAAGCTATATTACTACAATAGTCGCGAAAGTAGACTATGATAGTTTGAAAAGATATAGATAACGCAATGGGCAATCAGCAGCCAAGCTCCTACGTCTTAACAGATATGGAGAAGGTTCAACGATCATCCCGTAAGGGAGTAGGGCTCAAGTGGGCTCGAAGTGGGAAGCACCGTATCGCTCTTGCGACGGTGAAGATATGATCTCATCTTACATGAAAGTGTAAGCGGACCTTAAAAGGTCGGGTAAGTCTCACGAACTTATTGAAGATAATGAAATTTCGTAAGTATCCAGCAATCGCACACTATCGCAAGCGACGGCTACCATCAACCTGTGGTAAGAACTGGTTACGAATACGTAATTGCTAACCGTACCACTGAGATGTTTGCATTTAATGCTAAACAAGACGGTCAGGTTGTTGAAGTGAATGAATCAGGTATTATTGTTGAGTATGCCGATAAGACACGTAAAGGTGTTGCATTAGGAAGAATCTACGGTAAAGCTGAGGGTAGTATTTATCCTCATGATATCGTGACGACAATGAAACCTGGTCAGAAGTTCAAAAAGGGTACCAACATCGCTTACAACAAAGGCTTCTTCGAGCCTGACATGTTGGATCCAGATAAGATCGTCATGAAGAACTCCATGTTGGTTAAAGTGGCTCTGTGTGAGTCCACGCAAACCCATGAAGACTCGTGCGCTATCAGTAAGGAACTCTCAGGTAGACTTAAAGCGAAGACTACAAAACTGAAGTCTTTTGTTATTAGCTTTACCCAGAACTTGCTCAACGTAGTGAAACCAGGTCAAGCAGTAGATCCTAAAACTCTACTGATGATTATTGAGGATGAAATTACATCATCTTCTCAAGCTGGTTTTGATGAAGCTTCTCTAGCGGCTTTGAAACGTTTATCTAACCAAGCGCCTAAAGCAGGTTATCTTGGTACCGTCGATAGAATTGAAGTATTGTATCACGGCGATAAATCGGATATGAGTCCTGGCTTGAAATCCATAGCTGATCGCAGCGACAGGATTATGGCTGAACAATGTAAAGCTAGTGGTAAACCGGTTATTACCGGTGAAGTTAACGATGACTACCGAGTCTCTGGTGTTCCGCTTACTTTGGACAAAGCTGAAGTTCGTTTCTACATTACAGTGGAAACTACAAGTGGTACCGGTGATAAGGTTGTAGCTTCCAACCAACTTAAATCTGTTATTGGTGAAGTTCTCGATTACGAAGTAACTACCGAGGATGGAACTAAAGTGGATATGTTGTTTGGAACTCGCAGTCTCTTAGCGCGTATCGTGAATAGTCCATTTACTTTGGGCACGACCGCGACACTACTGCAAGTTGTTCAAAAGAAAGCTGCTGAAATTTATAGAAGCTAAGTAGAGATATCCAAGAGGGCTTCGGTCCTCTTGGATATTAATTCTTTTGTTGTAATCCAATGAAAGCTTATTCTTTAGGGAAGAAGCTACTCAATTCTTCCCTTTAATGTCTAGAAGGAACTTTAATCATGAGTGTACAGAATCTGAACGAACAGCGTTCTATCCAATCCGCTTTGGTGTTGGCTAATGCTGCAACACTGGTAAGCGGCGTTGTCTCTCAAATTGCAGGCAACGATATCTCCAACAGTATCAATGGTACTAAAGCCACCGATACCCTGATGCAAACCGTTGCACACCAGCGTATCCTCACTAAACTGGGCGTTAAGTAATACGGAGCACGCGATGATTAACCAATCCTCTTTTAACACTGCTTTGCCAAGTGCTTCTGCATTGGCCGCTGTAAACAAAGTAGTAGGTGCTAAGCCTTCTACAGTTCTCTCGGAATTAGTTCGACTCTCTGCTCCTGTGGAGATGGTTGACAATGCTGGTAAAGTTATTGACAGTACCGGTAAGGCAACTGCTGAAACCTTCTATACCCCCGATGCATACGGACATATGGTTGAAGCAACCACAATGGGTACGCTCGAGAATCCTACTGCGCACAGTGTGCAAATGGATACTTTGATTAACACTTTGTCCACTGAAGTTGCTAAGCACGTTTCTTACGCTAAGAATGTGGTTCGTCCTTTGGTCTCTGAGTTGGCAGAAAAGATCATCAAGTATCAAGCTGAGTTCCGTCCCCGCGAAGCTTCTCAGGCTATGAACATTGTCATGATGAATACTCCTTCGATTTTGATCGATGAGAGCTTTCTCGATACATTGACACCTTACAAAGACAAGTCTATTTTGACTCCTGATCGTCCTCTGGTTTTGCAACAGAAGACTGCTGAGGAACTCAATAAACTCGTCACCATTGGTCATGACCGTACCGACAAACTGATTGTCGAATGGCTTACCAACCAACACGAGTTGTTCTTGACCCACGTCTGGAACGTATTCTTTACAAGTTCCGGTCCTGCTCTGGACGTTACCGCCGGTTCTATGCTTGTGGATTCGGCTAACTCTTTGGTTAATAACACTAACCCCTATGTTCGCGCTAACTACGCGCTGGCTATTCTGTTGTTGGCTCGCAAGATCAAAGCTGATGTTCAAAGTTCTGATTTGAGTGCAGCTTCTTACGATACCATGTGCGCGCAGTACATTGAGTTCGCAGGTTCGGTTCTGACAGCTTCCTTGGCTCGTATCGCTTTGTACGCTCGTAACCAAACTCTGGTTATCGAGAAGAACAGCTATAACCTCACTATCGTGGTTAACGGTGACGTTTACACACAGTGGTTGCAAACAGGTGGGTCCCCTGAAGTTCTTTTGGGTATCTTGATTTCCGATAACGCTCCTTCTACGATTCCCTTGATCAATGAAGCAATTGATCAGTACCGTCGTCAGTTCGAGAGCTACAGCTCTTTCTACCGTACTCGCGAAACAGGCAATGTTTACAAGTACACTAAGAATCTTATTGAAGCTGAATTCAATAACCTGATGGGAACTGTTGAAGATGTGGAGACAGGTGTTCGTACCGCTAACTCCAATATCGTTAACGAAATCATTGCTGCCGCTAAAGCAACAATTGATGGCTATACTGCGAAAGATCTGGAAGATCCGTTTGCAATCGCATTGCAACTTATCGCTAAGATCCGTTTCTCGTATACGTCCTCGTATCAGATTCTGAGCGATATCCACGAAGCTAGCAAACATAATCCCAATGTGGATGTACGTGAAGCTGCATTGATTGCAGTTATCAACTACGTCTCTGATTATGTTGCAGACCAGATGGCTTTGAGCTGATATGGCGAAATATAAGAGAGATGCTAAAAAAGCTCTCTCTTATCTCAGTGAAAACAAAGCTGGACAAGTTATTGTGACTAAACCTTGCAGGGTTCATTTCCCTGTAAGGTTCACTGAGGTGGGATTGGGTGAAATTGGTATCCGTACCTTCACTTATGGTTTCTTTCCAGTCATATTCGACGACGACACCTATGGTGTTTTTAATGTCTGTGCCATGGTGGAGTTAAACCCGTACAAACTTGGTATCGTTAACATTGACGATACCGATTACTACGAATTGTTCTTTGATGCTGGTCAGGTTTTCATTAAGACTACTGAACTGGTTAAGAAGGCAAATCTGATGTACAACGTATTCGATGAGTTTATATTCAAAGGCACATTGCCTTGGTATGCGCAATACGAAGACGTTGGTAAGCTTTTCGACACTGCTAAGAAACACGCTGACTCCAAGGTTGCTGAAAACGTTGAGGTTATTGAATTCGTAGCCTCCATGATCTCTCGTTCTAAGAACGACAGAACTAAATACATCCGTACACAAGCCAAAAGCTTTTCAGATGTAGGAATCGAGCATGTCGATTTTGTTCCTTTAAAAAGTGTTTTCTATTCCGTCAACAGTACGTTGAACAAATTAGCAGGTAGCTATTTTAACGATGGCGTTACTAGCGCTCTGGTTCAACAGACTCAGAAAGCGGAGAAGATCGAAAAGATCATCAGAAGTTAGTACATTCGAGAGGGAAGATATGACACAGGTTAAATTTACAGCTACAAAGTTAGCTGCTGGTAAAAAGGGTATCCTTACTCCCGATGAAGACGGTTATTACACGTTTCCTGTTGGAAGCTTGAATGCTTTCAATAGCCAAGGTTCTTACTACGTCTCTACAGGTGTTCGTGAACTCTTTGAGCAATCTTCGGTGTTCATGCGCCGTATTGCTAACGGTAATCTTAAAGGTGAGATGGGTCACCCTAAGATGACGCCCGGTATGACCATGCAACAATACATGGAACGTGCCATGGTTGTTGAAGAGAAGAACGTTTGTTGCCATTTCAAAGAAGTCTGGTTAGATGAGGACTTTGGTCGTAACCATCCGGAATATAAAAATCCGAAGATGATTGCGATCATGGCTAAACTCAAACCTTCTGGTCCTATGGGTCCTGCACTTCTGGCATCTATTCTTAACCCATATGAGAATGTGTGTTTCTCTATTCGTTGTCTGACACGCGACTACTTGGAACGAGGTCAACGTTACAAAGTGATTGAACAGATCGTTAACTTTGATAACGTGACTGAGCCGGGTATTGCAACTGCCACTAAATGGTCATCTCCTACGTTAGAGACTATTTATGATGAAGTTGTTCGACGCTCCGATATCGAGAACATCGCACGTCCTTACAGTGGTGTTCTGAGCGTTGAGTCCAGCGAAGCAATGATTGCTGAATCTATGCGAGTGTTTGATAGGAAGACTCCTCCTAAGCCTTTGTATAGCCATTGGTGATATAAGTACCCTAGGAGTCCATAAAGGGCCCCTAGGGTACTTATAGTGCGTCGTATCATGTGGTGTAGGTTATATATCGAGATCAAAGGTATCTATGTAAGCTCTTTTAAAAGGTAAACTGTTATGAACGTCATACCGCAATTGTTCGTGTACTATGAAACGGTACGAGCAAATATATCTAAACCCGCAGGTTCTGTCTTCGAATACCCCAGAGGCGAAGACAATGGACTAAAGTTATTTGCTGAACTTATGGCTAGAATTAGACGTAAGGGTATGGCTAGTTTCTTTGTAGCTTGCAGCTCTGTCGTAAGCGTTAACATTATGCCTACTACTAGATTCCATCACGGGTTTGCAGTAGGTAATAAACTCAACAGGTTGTATGAAGAAGGATATTACCTACTTTGTATTCAAATGGAGAATGAATTAGAGAGTGGTAACTTCGTTATTCTTAGGACTAATGAACTAGGGGAAGAGATAAGTATCTATTCCGTTTATAGTCATAAGCCTGAGCCTTATCAGATCACAACGTTGTTGTTCGATTACTCCATGGGTATAGATGACGACCTGATAAGACTTAGTAAGATTTGTATTGACGAGATCGCAATGATGATCAGTAACGTTAAACCATCTAACTTTACTCCCCTGGCTTGAACCGTTTCTAGAATAAATTTGATCACATATACTTTATGTGAGATACAGTTCAAGTTTATTAAAGGGGAATAAATTGTTAGATTGGAAATCGATGCCGAAAGATCCTGTTGTTGAGACAATGGGTAAACTGTTTTCAAGGAAGAACAATTGCTGCTTATTCCGATCTAAAATCAATATTGAAAAGGATCCAGAAAAGTTAGCATTTTTGAGGAAACAATGTTTAGTAGCTTTCGAAGAGGTCAGAGGCAATATCGAATCCAGAAATAAGTTTGTGTTTAACGAAGTATCGCAAATCTTGTTTGAGCGTTGGGTTAACAATCTGGAAATTGATAACATCGCTGAGTTGATGCGAGGTATCAAATCCTTTAACCCTACCGTTATTTGTGTAGAGATTTCTTTTCAGTATTGTAATCTCCTTACGGATAATCAAGAAGATCCTTCTTACCAAAGGGATGAGTCATGGGGAATTGGTCTTAATGTTTCTTTGTCCGCAACAACTGAAGACCCCTTTGGACAAATGAATGCAGCTATTCCTATTGAGCGAATCAAATATGAATTAACCGAGATTGTTTCTCGATAACAAGATACAGAGTACAGGGATTACCTGTACTCTGTATCTTTAACGCTGGAGGATTTATGACGCAAAGAAGTAGTTCTCCTGACACGTATGTTGGGGATTACTTTACCTTATCCTTTATGAAAGGCGATAAGGAAGAGATAGCGCAGCTTGACGGTCAAGACGTCAGACTGGTTGGATTCAATAACAAATTGAAGCTGATACTTCCACATCAACTCAATGCGTTAAACAAACGAACAGGGGTTTACAGGGTCCTAGGTGATCCGCTAGTCAGAACCCAAAACAATAACCTGGTAAGTATACCGATGGTCAACCTGATACCTCATGACTTCAGGTTCTCGGATAACTTACCTAAGAACAAGCTCTACATTCAAGAGCTTCGTAAGAAGTACTTCATCTCTGAGTTACCGCACATCCCTTACAATGTCGGTGATAAAGTTCTTGTATCCCAACATAGTACCATAAACAATGACTTTGTATCAGAGGTGTTGGATATCGTACTAAAAGGTATTTATATCAGACTACTGATGTGTCCTGAAGACAAGATCATAGAAGTACCTGTGGATAAAGTCATCGATGTCATTGAACATAGTAGCATGAGTGACATGGACTATTTAGGCGCAAGCTACAGAGCATCTGAACTTATTCAGAGAAAGAGAGTTGCAAGACTCTGGGATCGGATCGTTGATGAATCGTAAAGGAAATAACCGTGGACTTTAGTAAAGCGATACTGGCAAAGTACAAAGTTGAAGTCGATGATTGCGAGAAACAAATTGAGACTTGTTTGAATGATCCGGAATGGATGCGGCTTAATAACAAATACAACCGTGATGGTTTTGTTAGTAAGAACATTGCAGTTACTTTCAAATTTGTTCTCAAATGTGACGCGGCAGTAGTGATCAGCTTAGAGATAAAGAGACGCTTCATAGAGAAAGGTTGGACAGTTATCACGGATGCTAAAACTGATATGTTCCGAATAGTCTTGGGTAAATAAAACCCACTGCCTTCTATTCATTGAGCTCTTTAGTACCCTTCTTAAAAGCTAAAGAGCCACATATACTTAACTTGAGATTACTGCTGGAATATTACAGCCTTAGTCTTTTGTTAGTTAATTCCCAACCCTTATCTCCGGAGATATCATGACGACTAAAGAAGAAACTTCTGTTAGCAGCAAGACCAGCGAAACCGTAACCGCTTTGTGCAAGAAGTTCGAAGCCGCTATTTTGCTGGACGCCAAAACAGGTGTAGCGCCTGAAGCGGAAGGTAGCTGCGTTCACGATGAAAACCTGCCAGAAGGTTTGACTCCCGCATTGCTCGAAGATTACCAAAAGTACCGCACTGACTTGATCGCAGCAGCAGGCTTGGCTTTGGGTAACCTCTCCATTGAAGCCATGGCTAAGAACAAGAGCCTGGAGCAAACGGAAACCAGTTTGCGTATGGGTCCTGGCAGTACTTTGAACATGACATTCGACCGTGTGCGCTCGTATGTCAACCCCCAGAATAAGGATGGTGAGAAGGTCGTGAAATACGGTGTGCTTACATCCGTGATTGAAGACTCTTCTACTGGTAAACGTGGACAGCTGAAAATTGTCCGTGACGAGTTGATGGCCACAGCCATGGAACGTTTCGGAAAATAAGTTGACGACATAAGCTACACTGGATCCTTGTTGGATCCAGTGTAGCTATATGAGCTTTTTTTTTACGTCAGATTAACGTAAGCCAGGAATTGCACTAGCGCCAAGGTCCGTGATGTTAGTAGCATAACCCTTAGTGGAAGCTTCCACGCCTGGAGAAACCTTCTGAATGAAGGAAGGACGCAGGTAAGGATTGGCGTTAGCCATGTTGATGTTGTCCAGGATCGACTGAGCAAAGATGTTGGATCCCAAGTTAAATTGGAAGATACCAGTGAACTCAATAGAGAGTTCCAGTTTTTCAGAAGCAGTACGGATGTCGCGGCGACCGATGATTTCACCAGTACCCTTAGGCATCATGTTTGTACCAACCCAAGATTTCACTACACGTTTGTGTTGTGCATCGGGTTCCATGAACAGCATCGAAGCCGTGTATTGATCGGGCAACATGTCATCGGGACGTGTACCAGTCAAGGTGTTAGCCAATGCGAACTTGGTATCAGGATCCATGATACCGTAAGTGATCCATTGTGTCAGGAAGGTTTGGAAAGGCAAACCAACTTTCTCAACGAATGTAAACACTGGTTCAGAGCGAGCACGCTTAGAATCAGTCACTTCCTGTTGCATCTCACCTGCCCCACCAACGGGGTGTTCGTCGAACTCCAGAGTGATACCGGCATTGAGGCCTTCGATAGATTGCGGATGCAATTCCACCATAGCTTTCAATGTGTCCACCCATTTCTGAGGCTCATCCATGTTTTGGAAGAAGCCTGGCGCTTCCAGCAGAACGCAAATAAGGTTCTTGCGGATATACGCAGCGTTGTTAACCCATTCCGTAAGAACTGGGGCATAACCCATTTGTCCGCCAAATGTGGCATCCAAGATAGGTTGATTCGAACCACGGCCAAATGCCTTTTGGCCTAGAATAGCATCCGTTACGCGAGACATCGTGATAACTCCTTGTTTGTTTGAAAGAGTAAGGGTTAACTATTAACCCTTACCTTGATTCGTTTGACTTCAGCTATTATTGATTAGCCAGGTCTTCCATGCGGTACACTTTGGTGTACGTAGTCATCACTGTACGTTGGTTGTTTGCAAACAACTGTACAGGCAATGTCCAGGAGAATCCGCGCAGCAGATCCATATCAGTGAACTGCGCTTGTGGCTTGATCACGTAACGGCCATCGAACTTGTCTTTCACCAATGCAAGGAAACGGTTATCGACTTTCTCAGCCAACTGAGCGTTGGTAAGGCTATCGACACCAGTAAACTCACGGTGTACACGATGAGAGATCTTGTTGAGTTGACCAATGGCCAAAGCAACAGTGTAGCTATTCAACACAGAAGTGTCGTCATCGTAAACAGTCTTCAGAGCTGGGAAGTGGTAAGAAGAGCGATCGAACGATTGAACCCAGTTCAGACCCACGTCCCAGTTACGGTTACGAACAGAAGCAGGAACCCACTTGATGCTGATGTCGCCCATGTATTGCAGGATGGAGCCAGGTGCACCGTCAAAGTTAGCACCGTTCTTCCACACGCCGTTAGAAGCACCCATGTACTTCGCAGACATCATCAACACTTCATAGGTAAGAGGAGTTTCAGCTTTGTACAAGCTGTCCAGAATCTTACCGGAACGACCCATGATCATGGCACGGGTAACAGGAGTACCGAAGTGATCGGACTCAGGATACATCTGTGCACGGGTGCGCAAAGAGATGGCCACAGAATGCTCTTCAGAAGCAGACAGAGGAGCTTCACCAAACGTAAAGGTCGACAGGTTCACAAAGGTATCTTTACGAACAGCCATGAAACCCAATGCTGCGTATTTCACGTTCAGGGGGAAACCGCTATCGTAGAAGATAGATTCCACGTTAACAGCCAAATCTTGAACATTATCGTTAGGATCAACGTAACGTTCCAATTCAGCTTTGACCAAAGCGTTATAAGTATCGTTGGTCATGGTGCCGTCAGAACCACCTTTAGCGAACACGTTGGTGTATTCAGTAAAGCGAACGGTAGAGACGCTATCCACAAACACAAAGCTGTGGTAAGCCACACCTTGAGAGTTCATACCGCTGATCAAGTTAAAGAGATGTTTCTCAGAAACGTCAGCAGAGAAATCAGAGTTGGCATCCAGGAAAGGAACTTCAGCAGCTTGGAACTGTGCGAGCAGTGTTTCGAAGTTAGCATCATAGACATGCATAGCGCCGAATTCACCAAACTGTTTAGGATAACGCAGATCAGTCAGATTTTGGTAAGACTGAATGATCGTTTCACCGGCGTACAGACGCTTGTTGGTGAGAGGATCGGTTGTGTCCTTCTTGAATGTGAACATGAGTTTCTGTTCAGCAAACAAAGTCTCCACTGCCTTAGCGGTAGACAAAGCATCAGCCTTCTTGATCATGGACAGATAGAAGGGATAAGCTTTGTGGGTTGCCATCATCTTGGTAGGCATGCTCGAAACGGTCTTAACGCTAGGAGCCCACAAACGAATACCGGCCAAGTTACCGCCTTCGCCAATAGACGAAGCCTTGAACTCGAACATAGGGTAACGCACAGATTGTGTACCTGCAACGTTATCGACTTGATCGCCAACAGCTTGGGTCAATTGACCGAATTGTTGAGCTTCCGTAGCGTCAGCGTAATGAGTAACAACCCATTTCACTTTAAAGCCTGCGGCAGAACCTGTAACAATAGGTTCACCCAAGCTGTTGGTCTTGATCGAACCATCGGGGTTACGCTCATACAAGTCAACCTGGGTAGCCAGTACGTCCAACCACACCACAATGCTACTCTCAGGACCTGCGTCAGCTGGGATCACACGTTGCAACATCAGTGCATTACCAACGCTGTTTGCGCCGATAATAAAAGGGGTTGCGTGGGAGACGTATTTACCGATAGGGTTAAAAGATTCGTCACCGAAAATGCGACCCAATTCAGCACCGGAAACCAATTGAGGTTCGGTGTTACCCTTCTGTGCAAATGTGTAAAACTTCGGTAGATGTTGTGGGATTGCTTCTGCAACTCGTGGCAATTGCCGTGTACTCAGATCCTGAGCACCGTAATCGATCACCATGGGTGCGGCATTCGTGATTGTATTCGACATGTTTTCTTCCTCTGGAAAAAAGTAACTAAGTAACTATAGACCAACACAAAAATAGGATTGTCACAATGACCAAATACAATGATTGCTATGCAACTACGGTAGGATCCGTGTTGCAAACCAAACCAATAGTAGCCGCCATTCATGAGTCTCTTATTCGGGATAACCTAGGCTCGGATGATCATCGGTTAATGGTTCGCGGTATTGAAGGTGTTCAGCCTTTTTTTGTCACGGGATCCGCGCCGAGTGAAGCACAGATTCCACTGTTTGCTCATCCAATTACGATAAAGACCCACGACGGTAAACAGTATGTGGCCTCCGACGTACGATTCTTCATCAGAAAAGATACTCCACTTGATAACATTGAAAAAAGCATCCGGAACAATACGGAGTTCGTTTTCACTAAGAGTCGTACTATTTTAAGTGCTTTGTGGATTACAGGGCATGAAGGTAAGATTAAGAATGGCCTCCAGTTCGCTGGTGTTGTCTATGCCGCTTGGCTCAGTGAATGTATCTCCAAGAACTTCTCATTGGATTTCAAAGACCAAACGGTACTTAATGTTATTACCCATTTCTTCTATCAGTCTTTATTCATGGAACAAAATATGTTCACAGCTGAAGACAAAGAAAGAATGGCTACTCAAACGATCAAGGCTACAAAAGTACCCGCTGACTTCGTGTTCTCTGTTTTGGACAAGATCGAACGCTTAGACGGTATCGAGGACTATTGTCAAACAGTAGTTAAAATCCTTGAGAATGTTCGTTTGAAACATTTCAATGTGGCGGTTCTTTTGACGATCATCAGCAATAGCTGGTACGGCACTAACGCCAAAGACGTTATCAAGGTAGCACTGGAGCACCCGCCTACTTGGGTTTCTGTGGTATTTACTGCTCTGAACGAGCGTACCTACAAAAACTCTTTGATCTTCCGTGTGGCCGAACGCTTCGGTAAACGCGGTGCAGCTGATGAGTTTCATAACTCTTACACTAGCATGGTCATGGAGTTTATTGAGAAACCTCAAGAAGGTAGTGGCTTTAACCGCTACGAATAAACAAGGAAGCCTTACACATGCAAAGGTATCTTATCGACCATGCGTTGAAAAACGTATGGTGTAACCCGCAGCAAGATAATCAGATTATCATTGCCGCACAACGTCTTACGAAGTTAAACGGTGAACTCAATCGTTTTACTTTGATGAATAGACAGGTGAGTCTGCCTTTGCAAGGTAAACGTTATCATGTTTACCAAATAGGGCAGCTACTTCCGGTAACATTGGGATTGAATCCTATCGTTAACGAATGGGAACCTCAACGCTGGATTAAGTTCAGTGATGCGATTGCAACCCAGAAGGTTATGATTAATTTGTATACCGCTAAGGGGATTAATATCCCTCGGTATAGTTCATACTTCATGTTCACTAACGATAGGGATCTTATTTTTGCTATTGAGATCGATAGTAAGATAAAGGTTGATCTAAACAGTGAACGCATCTACACCCGCTTCTATAGTAATGCTTACTACGAAACTTCCAGAGCCGACGCTGTGGAAGACTTCATGCATTGCGACGGATTGAAGGTTGGAACAGTTCAACACATTTTGGATATTCAGACCCAAGTCAACAACTATCGAACCAAAGCAGGGCATGTGTCTTGCTTTGTTAATGGTTTCTTAGTTAACAATATCAGTCCGTTGACTGCCGTTATTGGTGACTCTATTGAATACGTCTACGACAGTTCAGTTAAAAAGATTGTTAACTTTACCGTATCCGATCTTCATAGTTTTAGCAGTGTACTGGACGATAAGTACAAATACCTGCTTCACTATTTAGATACTTCGGTAGATACGATTGAATTCCAAGATGACATAGACATTCATGTTGTCTATACGAATGCTAACGGCAATAAACAAGGCGTCTACTATCACCGTAACAAGGTCGACAGTCACCGTATGGTAACTCACCGTGACTACAGTATTGTTGTTAACTACTTTGAATACGTAGCTAACGCAATGGTTGAACTCCTTGACATTGCTGGAACTGACATTCGTAGTTTCGAATTAGAGCTTGTTATTCGCGAATCAGGATTTGATCGTCCATTGATTTATGACCATAGCCGTATCTTTGAACTCTACAAGTTAGAAGACAGTAAAATCATTCAGGCAATGGTAGGACTTAATTCCTCTTTACCTATTTGGACTGCTGCTAGCCTTGAGAATAACGCATACACTTACCTGATGCGTGCCAAAGTACCAACTGTAACCATGCCAATGGTTCAAAATGCTTATGGTTACAACTCCATCAGTAAGATACTTGCTGACACTCCTCAGAAGACCATTATGTCTTCGGGATTGAGAAGTGTAGAGCTGCCAGTTGGTTTGATTAACGGATCCACGATCTATGAGTATGATGCCGATGGTTCTCTATTGGGATTTCATCAACATCCTTTAGGTGTCGATTACTATTGCAGTAGCAACGATGCGGTAACCGTAGAAGGCATTACTGGTAAAGGTTCGCATCGTCCTGAAGTCATCTTTGGTACTGATAACATTCCTTTGCCAACTGTTGACAATTACCGTGTCTATAGTTGCTTCCTTTATAACGGCGAACCCAACGGTGTTTGGAGAGATATCACTGGAAGTGATGACTACACTGTTGAGAACAACGTGCTCATTTGGCAAAATCATCAGTACGATCAGGTACTGATGGTGCGAAGCGATAAAACGTTTCTGGCTTATGACGTTGAGCTGCAATCGGTCGACGGTACATTGTCTTTTGTTATAACTGAACAAGAAGACCGTGGCGATGGTCTTATAACGTACCCGTTGCCTGTACCTATGGGTGAACTCGATATATTCCTAAACGGTAAGTCTTTGATCAACGGTTTGGACTACATTATCGACTTCCCTAAGGTTCATATTGTTAATAAGAACTTCTTGAATCAGCCCGCAGCTTCTGTAACTCAGAATGTTCACGTTCGGTTTACAGGTTTTTGCAGCAGTGATCTGAAGTTTGATAAAGCTGACGATTACGGGTTTATCCTGCATGGTTACTTATCTGACAATAACAGGTTTGATATTCGAGATGACAAGGTTTTACGTATCACTGTAAACGGTGAGCTTAAGACTAGAACTGACGTCGTTTTCTCGGAAGAACACGATGGCGTATCCATTACCAATCCTGAGAACGGTAAACCGTATCAGATCAAAGATATTGTAGTTCCTTTAAAGGGAATGACCGACGCCGATACGTACAGTATGCGTTCTGCGTCTATCGTTATCGATAAAGCTGTTTCCGATTACATGACTTTGAAGAAACCTGAGGCTAACCGTGGTGACCTCATGGCTATTCCTTCTAAGTATCCTGTTGTCAGCACTTTCTTTAGCCGAGTTATTAATGCTATCAAAGACGAAGAGATTTCTTTGGCTGTTGTTAACAGTAACCTCTCTGATAACGATATCATTAATATCTGTTTACCGTTTGAACCTTTGCTGAAGTTCGACCCTATCAACGATGATAATGGTTACAACTTTACTTTTGTTCAAGCTATTCCACATCGTTTCAATACTGCTATTACTTTGACGCTACAGCAATATCGTCTACTTACGCGTATTGTTAAACTATATGGTCAAGATCGTATAGATGTAACGTCTTATATCAATATCAGTCAATAAGGGGATATCAATGTCCAATGATGCAACAGGTGTGGTTGGAACGGATGGAAAGGTTCCGTCCTTCGATGCAAATGGTTTATGGCGTATGTGGGCTATCGGTGAGATCTTTACAGGTCAAACTGGTGAGAATAAGTACGTTCCTAAAAAGAACGACTACGTGATAGATCCTTCTACGTTTACGACTTATATCGTAGACGATTTGGATCCTATCACCCTCATCCCCACGTTGCGCGAGATACGCCCTGCAAACATGAGTTTTAGTTTCTCTGATACCGATGTATTATTCGGTGTTGGACCAGGAACACAATCGGATACTTATCGTGTCTATTTGGATACGTCTGTAACACCTCATGTCCTTGCAGTTGACGTTCGTCTGCGAGTAGCTGGTTCTATGGCTAGCTACGCTAAGATCTTCAAAGGTTCAGTTCTCAATGAAACTGAAGGTCATGTCATCTCTAAGACCTATGACAGTTCTGGTAACTTTGTATCTCAGAATGTGGGATTAGAGTTAGTGGCTGTTGATAGTCATGAGAACCATTCGGTTAAGATTGTACGCGTTTGCCATTGTACCGAACAGTTGCAAGACGGTGAGATCGTAACAGTAGTGGTTTACAGTGACAATGGTCATGTGGTTTCTAAGCGTCAACTGTTGGTTGAGAACACTGCGTTCATTCGCGGTCTCAATACCTCATTGAAATATGTCACGCATATCAGCTTAGAATCTCCGTTCTTGTCTCAGTCCGTAGATAAGACGATTGAGTATCCGCTCAACGTTCCTACAAATGCACTCAACCTCATGGGTAATGTTCATTACTCTAACGGTGAAGTTCTTCGTTTACCTGTAGACGGTACTAAGTTCCGTATGTTTGGCCTACAACAGTTCGTATCTACGATCGTAGGACAAAAGATGGATCTGGTTCTGTCTTACGCTTTGTCTTCTAACGAGACAGCTTACGCGGGGGTTAGCGGTGACGGTAACTTCGTAACTGAGGGTTACGAGTTGTTGGTGGTTAATCCTAACAACAGCTATACTGTTAAACTGTTTGGTTATCCATACTGGGTTGATTCTGCGGTAGGCTACCAGATGCGCTGGTTCTTGATGAACCTGGATCGTAACTTGTTCTTTGATGTTACCGATAAGGTAGCATTTGCTCAGAACACAGGTCCCTTTGATCCTAAGGGTTACGGTTACATGCAACGTAAAGCGGTTACGCTTAACCTGCGTGATGTGTCTGGAACATTCAAAGCGTTTGTACATACACAAACAGTTGAGATCGTTTTGAACGGTGAGCCTCAGAGCGATTCCACCGCATGGCTGATGTCGCATGAATCTAACAGCTCTAGACCTTCGTATGGTTTGGATATATTTGCTAAACGTAAGTCTGCAAATACTTTGAACCTGTCTAGCGATATAGCTACCTTTGCAGAATGGAAGACACGTGTTTACGAACATACATTCCCGTTGATTAATCCCAACACAGATGTTGTTCCTCTGACACCTACCCATATCTTAGTTACACTTAACAATGTGACTAACGAATATCCTATTACTGATTGGGCAACCGATCTGGTTATGTCTGGAACAGTGACTGCTAAACAGACAGTAGGTATTCGGTTCATTAAACGCACTGCCTCTGGAGATCTCCAGTTGGCAATGGCAGCAATGATCGTTCGACCATAAGTTATAGATCCAGATACCTGCAATGGGTATCTGGATCTATGTTGCTTTCTTAAAATATTTCAAACATATATACTTTACCTGAGATAACAATCCCGTTATCTGTATCACTGCATTGAAAGAGAAAACATGCTGATTACAAATACCCCTAACACTGTTTTGGTTTACAACAAACAAAACATGTGCTCAGTTCTTGCTGCTGCAATGGTTCACGGTCAAATCGCTGAAGAGCAGTCTACTGCAATTTTGGACGTAACGCAATTGGTTCCCGATGACGCGCAGCGCTACATCTGGATTGGTGTTGATCCACGTGAGAGTTTCAAAGAGTTCTACCGCAAGATCTCTGGTAAAAACAACACCATCATCAACGATCCAGGTCCAGCCAAACCTCTGCCTTTCCAGTTCAATCCTTTCAAAACACGGTTCCCTAAAGAAGAACCAGTCGAAGAAGGTATGGAAGATGTAGCATCAACATTGATCCATAAGGCCGGTAAAGCTTTTGGATTCGATGAAGAACTCTATATGAAACTCAACTTCCATGCCTCCCGGTTCTATGGTATGGATGCTGAAATCGAGCACCTTGCTTACGTTTACAAGAACTTGTTGAACGCTGAGACTGCAATCCATCGCAAAACACGCTTCGTTCCTAAAGAAGTGTTACAAGAAGACGTGGAACGTTACATGCACGACACCCGTTTGGTTGCATCCACCTACACCAACTCCTCGTTGAAAGTGAAGGTTCTAGACGGTGAACGTGTCAAAGAAGCTGTTCAGACTACGTTCTCTGATTTTCGTGTTCATCTGGCATTGCGCATTTCCCGCGCAGCGCACAGTAACTTCTTGAATCTCTCGATGGGTCTATCCGGCGTTATCGCATACAGTAACATGCGTCACTTGATCTTTGACAAACAGTACGGTGAGCCTGTTGTTTTGAACTGATATAGATAGTGTCCTATATCAGCATTTAAAGGAGAGAACGTGGATATAAAGGATTCCCTGGTTAGCGTTCGAATGGGTATTGATTTTGAAGATCCTAGTAATGTCTTCTATGCAAGGCTTTACAAAGATGAAGTGGGTAAATTATCGGCAACATTCGATTTACCTGATACATCTAAAGGTACTTTCAAAACTGTCAAGAGCAATGCATTAATTGCAACTCCGGATAAGTTTGTTACGGCTTTAGCAAATACAACCCAGCTTCGTGTAAACAAGTGTTTGCAATACAACGATCCTATACTGTCCGAGGTGTACATTAAACAGCTCGCCATCAGCGGTAAGATTCGCGATACTGCAAACGAGCTGATTATCACGTTGAGTTTTTATTACTTTACCCACATTGACAAATGGGTGATAGATACAATCTACAACAGTGACAACGCTGAGGTAAATGAAAATCTTCCTTGTAATGAGTTTTTTGAAACACCTATATTCGCAGTGGCTACTGAGAAGTTCTGGGGTATGCTCAAAGAACAAATGAAGAAGGCTGTGTAATAACGACATAGAGTACTAGGAGGGCAACCTCCTAGTACTCTATGTTTCTTTTTTTTGTTTACATACGATAACCTACAGATTGCTTATTACGTTCATCACGAATTTTGTTAAGCAAATCATCCACCGACAAGATCTGACGATCCTCTTCTGTCAGTTCATAAGAGAGTGATTTAAGCTTACTCTCTAAACGAAGAGCGATATAAGGATCACGTTCTTGTCTAAGATCTTCTACAATTACTTCGATATCGCTACGAATACGAGACTGGTATTGCTGATTATACAAAAGCGTAGGGTCATTGATATCTTGAACCTTTTTGTTCTCAATCAATACTTCCTTGTTGTCAATACCGTAATGGCCTAGGTTTCTACCTAAGGACAATAGCCAGTAAGACAAACACCAAGCGATCACATGGTCATCGTTTCCACCTGGCGCATGGTCCACCCGTCCATTACGAACAACCATAGATAGTATCTGATCGATTGTCCGTTTATCGTAGACCTTATCACCTGTTAATTTAGCGGCATTCTGAAGTGTCGTACTGTAGAGTTCCGTACGACTTGTTGTACCGCCTCCAGATGTAGCAAAACCGAACATGGTCTTGTACTTCACATAGATCTCAGAGTTACGCATATAAAGCGGCTTAGAGATCTCCTTATAGCGTTCAGGATACTCATCTGCCTCTTGCACACATTTGTTATAGATACGTGTGAATGGATCTATCCCTCTTGCAGGCAACATCAATAACAGATAATCAATAATCATAGCGCCGCTGGAGCGACGCTCTATGATCAATGTGCTCTTAGGAAACTTAGTTAACAATTCACAAACCCATTCAGCATAAGTGATCAAGTTAGTTTCGTTAAATGTACCTGCACCTAAGGTTGCACCTGTTCTTACTGATCGGATATGTAGTGCAATATCATCTCCACCACCTGCATCCGACGAGTCGATAGAGATAACACTATTCTCACGATTCATTACGTTATTGATAACACTCTGATCTAAGTACCAACGAATACCATATCCGTGTTTATAGAACTCAAAGATGGGTTCTAATTGTTGAGACTCTCGGATACGTGTTAAGAGTTCCGTAGACAGAGGAGATAACAAACTACCAGATGTCCAAACGTTACCGAAGTCTCGGTCAGCATCATCGCCTACCGCACGTGCTTCTTCAATAGCACGTTTGAGCCATGCGTCGGTATAACCTAGCTGTCTATGGTTAAAGGTACAGTTAACAGCCAACTCACCTTTTAACGCATTCTTACGAACAAGCTCAACGAGTTCATCTTCGTTCTTAGCGTCCATGAACTTCTCGTTCCATTCAGCAGACTCTTGAACGAACTTAAAGATGTATGCGCCGTCAGGGTCATCCTTCTTACCAGACGTAGTCGTTACGATGGTACCATACGGTTCACCAAGTTCACGTGCACGATCTCGTTCAGCAGTACCTGCTGCTAGTGCTGCGGGTAAAGAGATAGAAACGTTAAACAGGAATGCAGCTTCATCCACTTGGAATATAGGACTAGTCAAACCACGACCCACGTTCAAAGCCATCTTAGGAGACTTGTTAGGAACGTGCCCACGGTACTTATTACCCAGTACCTTCACCGAGAGCTCTTCCGTGTTACTGATGTCTCCACGGTGCTTCTGACGCATGTAGAAGGGTAGTTCTAACTGAATGTTCTTAAGACGTTCCAAGTTAGCGGCTCTGAGAGTATCATCCTTAGTCAACAAGTTAATTTCAGTCTTCTTGCAACGAACGTTTAAGAGGTAAGTCATTAAAACGTCGGTAGAAAATGATTTACCCGTTTGACGGATCTGAATCAAGATGGTTGTAATATGGTTAAAGAATAACCAGAACAGAGCCATGTTACCGCGGTTAGCTCTGAAGATGATAGGGCGATCAGGAGTTCCCTTAGGATCTCTTGCTATCTCTCGAAAGAAGTACCAAGGATTGAGCTTACACTCTACAATGATATCTTCCATCTGGGTCCTGCTAAGGTTAGGATCATAAGGATCCACACCTTGCAAGTCAGTGTTAATCAACATCAAAGGCCAATGGTGATTCTGCACTCCCATTGTCTTTAACAAAGCGCAATACCTTATGAAACTAGTATTCTTAGTTGTTGTATCAGCTATGGCTTCAGGGTATTCCGTTTTCCATTGTTCTTGAAATAAAAGCATACGTTATACTTTCTATAAATATCACAACATTATACATAAAGGGACAAATCACCCAAGGACCCCTTTATGGGAGATCCTTGGGTGTTTGTTATGATTGACTCTTTTTCAGTTCAGATTTAAGAAAGTCCAAGTAGATGTGCAAAAGTGTTTCACAAATTGCATCGTCATCTTTTAAAATCCAATTCTTACTATTGAAGAAGAACTTTAAATTGTTATAAGCTGCAAGTTTATCAGGTATACCCTCATGGAACTTAGCCTGAATAACATAACCGACAAACTTCTCCGATCTAATCCTTCCATTACGATAGATAAGATCTTCACAAGCTTCTCGGTGGAAATGAAACTCTACAATTTTATTTCCGACAGTTTGAAACGAGGCTGTTCTAAATTGAGGGCTACGTGGAGTAGCATCGGTTCTATAGAATCGAATACCCTTATGGTAGAGATACAGCCGAAAAAGGAACCTCTTAAGCATTATTGTTCCCTCGCGTAGTGGCAGTCCACAAGATTTAGCGATTGCTGTTCTGTCCCACTAAAGCACGCAGTGATAAATACAGAATAACACTGGTTCGAGTAGAGAGCGCCAATGCATCACTGATACTTTTACCGTTTGCCAAATGAATGATCTTCAAGCCTAACTCACGAACCTTATCGATCTCTGGATCCGTTGTTCGGGTAGAGAGATACAAGTTCTTGAGAGTAACCAATATGAGAGGATAGTCTCGAATATGTTTAGGGTCAATGTTGTTTTGAACCATAAACATACTTTGAACAATCGTAAGACCCATGAACTCGTCAATGAGTTTACTGTACTTTTGATTGCCGTAGTTACTAGCCATCCATAGTAGACTATTTCTAACAATCCGAAAGCTAGTGTTAACGTTAATCTTCAGTACAATACCTACGAGCTCATCTTTGACAAAGGTATGCGGATCAGATATGCTGTTACGCATATAAGCAACATATGCTTCTACGGATTTAGTCTTCTCTTTGACAGTCTCTTCTCCATCTGCATCCAAATAGGTACCGGAAGTAACACCGATACTCTCGCCTTCGGTATGTACGTCTTTAAAGACCGCATAGTAGTTCTTAATTAAATCACGTACACGGCCCTGTGAATCAGATATAGCATACACAGTAGCGTCGTCGTTTGTAAAAGCCGTTAACGCGGTTCTATGCAAGCCTTTCCTATCGATGAGCTCACGGGCACGATAGTCCATCACCTTATGCCAAGAACCCAGTTTCTTGATCAAGAATTTGTTACTCAGATTAGAATAAGCCATCTGAGCAATCTTAGGGTCAGCAGGATACTTAAAGAAGTAACTAATCAAAGCGGCTATACAACGATAGAAGAATATCAATGCAACGTCATACACTGCTCTTTCTTTATCGTTGGGTTCGATATCTTTGCTACTGAAGAAGCGATGCAGCATATACATCAGTGTCAAATTCAGTATATCGCCAGCTACCTTAAAGGTGTGGTTAATCGTATCGAGTTGTCTAACGTCGCGCGTTAAAGTATCCTTATCCACGTTAAGGATCTCATCGAACAACCGATTGACATCACTGTCTTTGAACCGAACAACATGAACGCCTAACAAACCGCTTCCAAAGAACTGCAAATGTTCATGATTAGCATTCACATAAGCGATCTGGTACTGGTATAACTTCTTAGCGAGCTTGTCGTTAAAGACCACCCTCTCAAAGTGTTTATCAAACACTTCCTTCAATGTCTTCATACTTCATCCCTTCTCTAAGAGATGCTCAAGTGCGCTACCGCGGCTCAGGAATACTTTAACACCCATACTCCTGCTAACCTCATCGAGTAACTGCATACGGCTATTGGCCACACCGTTACTCTCCATAGCCAGTACCACCTTACGATGCTTGCCACTCTTTACAGCATCCCTCAAGGCCTCACTACTAGCTATCAGTTCAGAAGAACTCAAACTATCCGAATCCACACAGTAAACGAACGTATCGTCTATCTCATCTTCATCCTTATCTTTATCATTCAAGATACGGTATTTAAACAGATGAGCACCCATACCTGTACTCTCCTTAGAGAACACAGCATTCAAAGCCTGCGTATAGATATGACTCAAAGGACCATTAAGCATAATAGTCTTCTCAGCCGCATCATCCTTACCCTCGCCAGGTAACCCATTCACAGTGGTATCAACGGCAGGAGTAGCAACAGGTTCCTCAGCTTTAACAACTTCTTCAGGAACACTTTGATCACCATCCTTATTGCCAACACCATTCAAAACAAAGATACCCATATCTAAGCTCTCTTTCTTAAGACTTCTTATCAGTTACACATCGAACAAATCGTATGCGTTCATACTATCGACGACATAAAGACTTATATACATAAGACTACTGGTAAGGTTCAGTAGTCTTATGTATAGATTCCATCTCTTTATGTAAAATATTTTATTACTAATATTCTATGATAGAATATCCCTTCTCTTACTATCTATAAAGGGCTGACGCCCTATTTATGTTTGTTTCTTTTTTTTGTTTTGAGAGATAGATAGAGGATAGTAGAGATAGACAGTTAGATTAGACAGACAAAGGATAGTCTAATGGTAGTGTATGTTTGTTTGGTGACTGTAGAGCTGTAGGTGGACTGATTCCGTTCACTTCGTTCTCTCCATCAGGTTTCACACGATGTTTGTTATAAACAAAGTAATGAAACCATGCCCATATAAATATAAACATCTATAAGTAAATATTTCACATCATCATCAAACCCTTCTTAAAGTACCTTTACCCACATATACTTAACTTGAGATAACGAAGAGTAATCTTTAATATCTTTGTTAATCGAATGTCCCAGTAACTAAAGAGGTACGATATTGATTAAGAGTAGACTTTTAACCATATTGCAAGGTATGCTACTTGTAGCTATCATCTTAACACTAAGCTCCTTCTCTCCAAGGTCTCAGGCTAACGACTCACAGACACTGACACTACAAGACTTTATCAACAAAGCTTGTTACAAACAATGTATCGACTCCAAAGAACTCATGGAGTACGTCACCATTGCTTCTATCGTACAGCAAGTAGATCCTGAGGATCTCTTAGCTATTATTACGATTGAGTCAGCATTCAAGCCCAAAGCAAGGAACGCAGCTAGTGTAGGACTGATGCAGGTAAACTTAGACTACCATGCCAAGAAGTTCAAAACTACCCCTTATAACCCTAAGGCCAATGTGATAGTAGGTGCAGGTATCTACAAAGCTTGTCTGAACAAACGTAACGGTAACAAAGCCAAAGCGTTACGATGTTATAACGGCGAGAATGTAAAGAACATGATCTATCCCAACAAGGTTCTCAATACCTTGAAGAAGATCAAAGAGCTCTACGAAATCCAACGTTTAAATTCCCCTGAACTGTAACCCAACCTTTAACACAAGGAGTTTATCTTGAGAACGATGAAGATTTTTGCATCCGGAGGCGCGGGCTTTAACATTGCCTCACGTTTCCTGAAGAATGCCGGAAAGAGCAACCACGGCTTTGCGGATATTGAATGCGTGTTCATTGACACCAGCAAGTCCAATATGAACCCCAACATCCCTCAGTCACAGATCTACATGATCGAAGGCAAAGACGGTGCAGGTAAGTTCCGTAAAGGTATCTACCAAGCGGTCAAAGAAGCTTGTCCAGATATCCTGCTGCAACACAAGCCTGCTGATGTCAACATCATCTTGTCCTCAGGCGGTGGTGGATCTGGCTCCGTCATCGGTCCAGTTCTCACATCTGAACTTCTGGATCGCGGTGAGATCGTTATTGTTCTAACCATTGGTTCTACGTCCAGTCAGATCGAGACCAAGAACACCTTGGACACGCTGCGTTCCTACGAGACCATTGCACAGACTCGTGATATGCCGGTTGTCATGGCTTACCGTGAGAACTCTCCTGAAGCAAGTCGTGGTCAGAACGACTCTGAGATCGAAGCAGTCATCATGTACCTGGCAGCGATCTTCTCGGGTAACAACCGCGAACTCGATATGTCTGACCTGCGTAACTTCGTGAACTACTCCAAGCTCACGAACTACAAGCCTCAACTCTCTTATCTGGAGATCTGCTCCGGTAACAAGTTGCTCTTGCAAAAGGGTCAAGCACTGATTTCCTTGGTGACACTGGCTGATGAGAACACCAGCAGTGAAATCAACATGCAAACCCAGTACCAAGCAGTGGGGTATATCCCTGAAGCTGCCAAAGATGTGCTCGGTGGTCAGATGCCTATTCACGCAGCTATCATCACAGGTTACTTCAACTCCCAAGTGGAACGTTTGGAATCCAAGATGCGCGGCTACGATGAAGTGCGTAAGACAGTTAACGAGAAATCTATCGTTGACAAGAATACCGCTTCCACTGACGACGGTTTAGTTTTCTAATCAAACGTAATAAGACGCTAGATGGGTTACCCATCTAGCGTCTGTTACCCCTTATATATTTTTTCAGTCATATATACTCTACTTGAGGATAACAATTCCGTTATCCATTTAACGCTTATGACCAGGAGAAAACATTATGCGTTTTAAAGGTAAAGCAACCTACACTTGAAGGAGTTACTATGAACCAAGAGAACGTCTCGTTCACAGCGGTGTACAACAAGTGTACCGTTACGATGGAGTTCAAAAAGGAGTGGTCCAATGGTATTGGATACTTCAACCATGCGGTATCAGGGGAACATGCCCCTAAGCTGCCACCCAAAATGTTTGCTAAGTCCATGAGTCCCGGCGGTCGCCGTATGATCATGGTCGGAACCAAGTTTGGAAACATTGTGGTATTTGATCGTTTCCGTGATCAAGCGCCTACGCAGAAAGACGAAGGCAAAGCAGTCTTCGTCTATAACGCGCCAGCAGTATTACTCGACAGTGGCAATTGGCCATTCGGATCAGTGCTGTTCGAAGGAGAAGTTCGAGAGATCTTGAGCGAATCCTTCAATCCCCAACCGGCACAAGCCGGCTAACAAAGAGACCGTTAGGAAATCAAAATGTTGACAGTTCAACAACTCATGGAAAATGGCAATCGCCATACATTTGGACGTATGGGCGCTGAACCTAAGAAAGGTGTACTCACAACTGAGGAAGCTAAGGAACACCTCAAACGCTTTGGACGCATTACCACGTACAGTGTTGTCGGTGGCGAATACGCAAACTGTTGGTTCTATAGCGATGACCATATCTTTGGTTATCCGTTGTTCGACAAATCTATTGTGCCTGGAACCACAAGCCTTCCTATGACGGTAACGCCGCGGGAAGGTTGTGAAGATGGAATCGTGGATAATACTGAAAAGTATGAATTCATCTTCCATCGCTCGGGTAAACAAATTACCACAATAGAAGAAGTTGTGGATTTGTGCAATTCCATTTCCGGGGCGAACATACAACAGTTCAAAGAAAAGCGTAAAGCTGCAAAACAGCTCAAACGTTTTAACCCGGCGTTCTTCCCGCAAGGAACGGTGGTTCAAGTCAATGACGACAACAACGACAATCTGCGCACGTACACTGTGCATCAAGTTGTCCAGATTGGACCCAATGACTTTTGTTTGGAGATGGAGGAGATTGCAATTGTAGCTAACCAGCTCAAACGCATCACCTACAACTTGTCGTACGTGCACAGTGTGGTTAAACGTGGCTCAGGTCCATTGGTCGTTGAGAACTCGACTAATTCAGGGTTCGAAGAACTCAGAGCTATCGAAGAGAATCACAATCTCAAACGAACCAGCTACAAAGGACATCTATACGCGATCGGCATGCACTTGATGGCTAAGCATGGTGTTCGTTTTGACCAATGTGTGCATACTGATCTTTTGGTCAACGGTTTGCTCAAATTGTCAAAGCAAAGTGTAATGCTGTCGACTTACGACTACATCTACTCGGTTAACCGTAAGAAAGCTAACCGGTGGTTCAAACAGAACTTTAATCGGTTACTTTGCAATCCCAATGTGTTCCAAGCGCAAATGGATCAACGTCTTGCCGATCTCAATACGGATTACGATTGATCCATAAAGTACTATACTAGAGGCGGGGTCAACCTGCCTCTAGTATATGTTTCTTTTTTTGTTCCCTTCTTAAAGACTGTAAGCAACATATACTTTATTTGAGCAACAATGTCGTTCATTCAAATAACTCTGTAATAAGTTTTAGATCATTGCCATCCTATGCAATATAAGGGGGTATGATGCCGCTTGTCCTAGGAAGAACAAAACCAGGAAGCTTAAAAACGTTTACAGTCAAAGCTAAGGAGAAAGTAGTTTTGCCTATCGCAGAGTATCCCAATTTTGGATTCTCACATTACAACACCAGTATTCTGAGTCTGGCTGCTGTAAGGTTTAAGTTCCTCAGTAATTGGTTAGATATCCAAAAGGAATTTCGTCTGTCTTACGATGACGAGGAATATGTTTACGATTGGATCGTGATTGAAGCATTGAATAACGTTCTTGATAAAATGTTCAATGCACAAGCTAATATCCATTATCGACATGACATCTATAAGTGTGTTTACGATTACCGACAGATAGGTCTTAGTGTCGAACAGTATCTCGCAATGCAACTCAATATTCATAAACTTCGCTTTGCTCCAGGTCAAAGAGTCAAGACTTTGGTAGCGGGTGATTTGATCACATTAACAAAAGGAGTGATACCCCATGCATGATTTCACCAGTATGACTGAAGTCATCAATCATGTCGAAGCTGTTACGATTCTGGATTTGATGGACAGCATCACAACTTTGGACGAGAAGTTCATGGTTGCTTTGATTGAGCCTCCTGCCGGTCTTTACTTGCATGGAAGTATCGAGCCCTTCATTGATTTCTCTAAGAGATATTATCTTCGTTCCGATCACGGTCATGAAGAAAAGTTCATACGTGAATTGTTTTCAGAAGGTATCGATTATCGCGCAACCTTAGCTTCATTTAAGCAAGACATCCTTAACGAACGCGGAGATGTTGCAGTATCTCACAGGGATCTTGTAACAAAAGCTAAGTTCATCAATACGACACCTTCGGTTCCCGTATCTGCCCTCAAAGCAGCTATCGCTGTTGTTGAACAAAGCTTGACAAGTTTCTGTTGGCATTCCAAACGCTCACACCCTCAATACCGTCTTGAGTATCTGGTTAAACCCGAATACCGCGATATGGTAGTTAACGATGAGATCGTTGATGCATTTACACCGATTCAGAAGAAACTCATGGATTTCATCGGTGATGATCAAATGCATATATATTTCACCAAAGTCAAAGGGACTAACATGGTGATTGAGAAAGCTATCGATTGGCGTATTTACAAATACTACGAAATGACATTCAAAGCCCAGGAAGAAAATCAGGAGTAAAGATGCACAGTCAAACAGTACCTAACTTTATCGCTGTAGATATAAGGGATGTGCTAAGAGACTATGCAATGTACCGTAACCTTCCGCCTGTATATAAATATTTTCCACTCAAGGATATAGTGGAATGTGTTTTATCGGTTCGCGCATATGACGATATGGGCGAGAGGTTCTGGTACGAGTTAGAGAACAGGTTATCGGAAGTCGGACTGGAAGATCATATTGACTACGATTACATGGCATTGTTCCATGAATTACTTTGTTGTTATCTTGATGAGTATATCCGTAGTCAGATACCGAGATATATCGAATCAACTGACTATGTTTTTCACCGATGGATAGGTACAACTTCTGTCATATTGCAAAGGGATCAAAATGCAGCCTCGAGTCACAGTCCTATGTAGCATGACAACTGTAGATCTTGAGCAATCGTTGGTAGTAAAACTTTTCAAAGACTATGGTCTACCCCTAGAAACACTAGGGGTAGACCTTTTAAATATCTTTAAGAATAAGCTATCGTCGGCGCTCTATCTTCAATCCCTTACGGTTGACCTAGAAGAAATCCTGGAAGTCTCTAACATCGATGTCTCTTTGTTTGAGGTTATTGCAGACCTTCAATTATTGTTGGCTGAGATAACCCGAAATCTCTTTAGCATTTATATCGAGAATTCTAAACTTGTAAACATACAGTTTCAAGAAAGGAATACTTTAGTTTTGGAGTTCATACGACTATGAGTTTACAACTTGATGCAAACATTCGTAAGGTTATCATTCCTCTAGAAGGTCATGGGCAACGGTTTAAAATGGTTCTGAGGAATTTAGGAATCAGTGAGCAAAGAGATAACGTTGCTTTCCAAAGTAGATCCCATTTGGATACGGTATACAACGAATGTGTATCTCAGATTCTGATGATCTATAGTGACGACGTTGTTAAAACTCTGAATATGCTTCGAGTCTTACCCGACTTGCAATTCTTTGCCCACATACCGCAGCTAAGTAATAGGTTCGATAATCAGCTAGCGATAGCTGAGTTCTCACAAGCTTTCAAGATCTTTGCAACGGATTTCATCTTTATCATCAAACGTATGTTCGGCAATGAGCACAATGTAGACTATCTTCTGGAAGCAGTCGCAGATGACTATGCTGTTTTATACCGAGATGCTAAAGGACCTTAACCATGACAACCGCTCTTGAGCTGTCTAAAATCTACACATTCAACACGTTAGCCCCTGCTATTCTTGGAACAACCATCAAGAATGCTAAAGTTCTTACGATCATGGACTACGACACAGCCATGGCGTTCGCTAACGTTGAACTCTTATACCGTCAGGTATATCCTAATCTTCCCGCTGGAACTATCGATAGCGCTAAGAGTTGCACGTACTATCTGTTCAAGTCCGAGTCAGGGGAGAAGGTTGTTCTTGCTGACCAATGGATCGATATGTCTACTTTGGATTTGATCACCCACATCAACATCCAAGTTAACTTCACTAACGGATCCTTGCAAGATATCCCGCGTATCCGAGATGCACTCAATGCTCTTGGGTATATGAATTTCGTGATCAAACAACTTTAAGGTTGTGGTCCTTAATGGACCCTGTGTTTTCCAATGTTAACAAATTCCCAAACTCCAAAATTAGAAACTTTGCAAGCCCCCGATGATCTAGATTCCAGTTTTAAAACCAGAATCAAAGTTCTTGCAAAAGCTTTGTTATTTCTGCTCACAGGTAAGAACCAATTTCATTTAGTTCTTACCGGTGGCATTGTTATGAATGTTCCCTTTTATCAGTTTAGTTACTGGTATAAGAAACCTGGTCAAAAGGGATGGAGTAATCATGCCGTTTCATTTGACGGAGAAGATGCTACGATTTACCTAAACGCCAAGCAGGTTAAGAGTACTCGCGCAGAATAAAGCATCAGACATAGGGTTACCCTATGTCTGATGCTTGAGCCCTTGTAAATTTTTTGAGTCATATATACTTTTATTGATACGGTATTAGTTATTGTTCATTAAAGGAGAAAATTATGAACTGGTTTACTAGGACAGGGATTTCAAGTTTCACTGAAGAGAAGAAGAAGCAACTAGCTTCAGAAGACAGCTGCTGCGAACATGTTGAAGCTGACCCTAATTTGGCAGTTGTGATCCGTCGAGAGATGGATTCCATGGGACCTGTTTCCTCGCATTGTGCCTGCGCAGCTTGCGAGACATTAATGCAACAAGAGGAAGACAACGAACAGTGCACATGTCGTGACTGTTTGGGTACCTTCCCAAGATCGCAAGTCGTCATGTGGAGATGGTACGATTTTTATGCAGCACAAGGTGACGAACCTATTTGTGTTTGCGACTCTTGCAGAAAGCTTCCCAAGCATCAAGAACGTGTCCGTAAAGATCGTGAAGATTACGAATACGAATTCGGATCAGGTGACTGATGAATTAAAAGACAACACTTACAACGTTGTCTTTTTTTTTTGTATAAAAAATTTGTATCAAACGAATAGTATGCGAACATAAAGTTCATATATGTTATGGTAGGATTGCTGCATAGACACTTAAACTATGACGGTTGTCAAAAGCCGTTATACCAAACCTTTTCAAAGTGCAGTCTTTCTATCAAGCGGTTGGTCATCGCTTTAAAACGACAAGTGTCTAATTCCAGATGCGGTGCTACTAAGAAGCATCTACGCGAAGCATGAGCGCATGGGTCTAACTTATCCATCCTAACCCAAAGCTCAACGTCCGAGTGAAGAGCGGCAGATTAGAAACAGGGGCTGTATCATACCTAAAGTGATAGGTGTTTTATAGCCCCTGGAGCATTCCTTTTTTCATCAACTATCAACCAAACATGTTGGTAAAATCTCAGAACCTAAGACACCTATGAAGTTCTTTTGAGAAGAAGCGGTGAGCTTCTCAAAAGGTCCTAGCTTTTTAGAATGTACGGTTTAAAGAGGTCCTTGTGGTTTTGCACTTAGTCTTACCTGGGAAGGTGAGAGCGTTACGGGAATTTCGTTTGTGCATTATTGTAAGGTTTGGACTCCTGACATGTAACAGTGAGCGCGGGTAGGGGTACCTATGTTTTACTGTAAAGAGTCCACGTCACGAGCAACCGTCATGCCTGGCCTTCCTTAAGTCCGTTATGGTGTGATCTTTGCAAAAGCGAAAGCTACGTGGCACTAGGGCTAGTCTGATCAGCCTGAATCTATAAAACCTGTATCATCAGAGTAACAGGAAAAAAAGCTTGGAGTGGCTGGGATGAAAGACCCAGTGTTCACAGCGATGTGAATCGTATTGACTCCGGAAGTAGACCATATATCTGGTCCGCGGCATACTGTTCCATGTGGAACCCCGAGGTAGTTGAGTTATCTCCTACCTCGGGTGTATGTTAAACATTTAACAATAAGACACACCTGGGAAACTAGGTGTGTCTTATGTTCGCTTAATTCCCCTTCGTAAAAAACTTTAGACATACATACTTTATATGAGAACAGTCTTCGGATTGTTCTTAAGCGAGGCGCAAAACACGTCTTAGTAGGTAAACTCTATCAGGGCAGTTGAGGGGTAGGTTTGGTGTCGGCTCCGCTCTCACCTTCTTATCAATTCAATTGCACGTAAAGTAAACAGGGGATTGCAAGTCTACTTGCTTTAACCTGGGAGAGCTTACATGTTGGAAGAGTGGCACTCCGTTGTTGCATTATTGTTACCGTGATACACGGACTTGGTGTAACTATAACTCTACGGATATCTGACATCTAGAGCCAGCTAGATTGAAGAGAGATTAATTTCTGGACTTGTTCGTGTTTTCAGAAATGGAAACAAGTGGAGCTATATAGGCGCCCGCAAAAGGGCACAGGACGCAGCGGCTTCAGTTCGTTGTGTTGCAGCTGAAACGGCATCGAAGCTCAGAGCATGAGGTCAAGGACACCTTTATAAATCCGGAGGCCTATCTAACAAGGTATCAATATTAAATTTAGACCCACGGGTTATGGGTTTGTTAGAATAGCCAAGTTGAAGTCGACGTCAGCCTGTAGCTTCTTCCTTCGCAAAGAGGAAGCTATGGAGTGATTTCCTCCCCTCGAACGTGTGACAGCGTTCTCTTTAAGACTCATGGGCCTAACCGCCCATGAGTCTTTCTTTTTCTTTTAGTGGGATAAATATGATATTGTCTATTGACATTTCTGATAAACGCCTTAAGGTGACCCCAAACGGACCTTACCATATCCACGGTGTTACAGGTTTTATAACTGTTGACTCAGCAGATAACTTACCTGAAGTTCCAATTTTTGGTGTGATTTATCAGGATCTGAGTACATGTGATATGTTCATACCGCAATGTGATGGTTACAGGAAACTTGTAGCGGATCAGATAGCTATGAACGGAATATTCAAAACTACAACAAGTGAGAACGGTCGTTTGATGGTAAGTCAAATACTGTCTCGCAAATATGTAGGAGGGAATATCGCACCGCCTACATATTGTGATTTCTCTGTTGAATCACTTGAGAAACTCTATACCTCAGATGCCGCCACCAAACACCTGATTATTGTAGACGGAGAACTCCGCATTTGGCAGAACGACCATAATTACGGTTTGGTTCTGATGAATAAGCTTAAGCTTGATAAGTTTGTTAAAGGATCTTCTTCCAAGGCCTCGAGCTTAGGATTTAGTCCTACGATAGTGGTAAACCCTGAAGACCTAGGATTTTCAAAACAATCCTTTATGTCAGACTTGATACAAGAAAGTAAATTACCGACTGGCACTAAGATAAAAATATCTGGTTTCAGCGGTTCATCTGAACCCATGTTCAAAGAAAGTCATAACATGGTAGGAACCACAAAGGTAGCTGTACCTAAAACCTTTATAGTTGATGCTGATGTTTTAACCGTCGGCATTCGCGATCAAAGTGCAGGGATAAGCGACGAAATGGCAGCATCACAGGTCGCCATAAGAGGAATTACCCGTTTTGTTCAATTCAAAGGTTTGGTATCGTTTCCAAATAGATCTACCCCTGGAACGTTATATCAAGACACGGTTAGCAATTTTTTGTATATTTCAGATCGCGAGCATTACCGTCAATTACTACTGGGCCCTAAGTTCATAAGGGGGCTGAAAATAATTCGGCGTTTGCCTTCTTCCGGATATTCAATTTCTGAATACGGAAATCCGATATATGGAATCGTTGATAAAATTAAAGATGTAGAGTCTCTTACATCTTCTCAAGAATACATTTACGTACGCCTAGGGTTTATGTTTATGCGTTCTAACGAATATCCTAACGCTGAGATTAATCGATTCAAACTTGGTCCGTGGATTAACATATCTAAAATGAAGGATATGATGGTAAATCAAGCAAAAGACTGCACCTGTTTGACAAGTCACGATAAAATAGGATTCTTAAAACAATCCTTTTCACTCGACGCAGGTTTTACAACCAGTGAACCTAACTCTCAATCTCTCACCCCTAACCATCAAGAAGGAAACAATATGCCAAGCATTCAAGGCGTAAACATCAATTTCAATCTCCTGCAAGCTGTTGCTGAAACCCCCAAGGATGACCTTTCCACATTCACGGCAGATGTTGACAACGGTGAACTGGCAGCAGCGATCCGTGAGTCTTTGGCAGCTGATCGTAAAGCCAAACTGGCTTCTGCTGCTCAAGAGTTTGTCAAGGTATTCCGCGCAGCTGAACTGACAACAGCAGCCGCTGTCGAAGGTATTCGTGCGGCACGTCGCGCTGAAGAACAACATCGCAAGACGTTGAACACTATCAAGCGCGCGCAGCAGTACGCAATCGAAACCAACAATGCGTTGCCTTTGGTTTGCGCAATGGTCAATACCACCGAGCATGTGGTTCCGGCAGCGTGGAAGCCTAAAAACGCTAAAAAATAACTGACGGCTAGATACTATGAGAGGAAATTAAACCTTCTTCTCATAGTTCTTTCATGCGCTAGGTACAACCTTGTGTGGGTCAAGGTCAGCATAATTGCTGCTACGCTCTAACATGAAAGACTTTTGCACTTATCTACATATAAAGTGTAATTGTCTTATATGGCGACTCTCCAGACCTTGTGTCAAAAGAGTAAACTGATTTACAGACCCCGCAGCGGGCACGTTATCAGCGTTCAATAGTTTCTGGTATAACCGTGACTATTGAGCAAACCGTTTGCACTCGGCTAGACCGCATCCTCTAAACTGCCCGTGTGGCGTAACGGGGTCTGCGCCTAGTCGGGGCAACTAACGAGGTGTGAGCCTAACGGCTCATGTTGAGGGGATAAGACCACCGGAGCTGAAAGGCTTTCGGTGGTCTTTTTCTTTTTTGTCGCCATTTTTAAAAAGGATAAGAATATGTTGATACGCGACGTACGTGAAGTTGAAACATTCAAAGATCTTCCAGCTGTGGGTGAAACCGGAATCTTGTATTATGAAAAGCAGCTTTATCGCGTTTGGTTGTGGGGCGGAACACAGTATTACCAAATAGCTTATCAGCCTCCCGTAGAAACAGAGTTGTTGACTAACAGCGACGAAAACAAAAACTTTATAAGTACTACAAAAATAATTCATGTAGAACATGTTAAACCGCCAACATTCGCAGAAAAAGTGAAGTTGTTTATTAATGCGTTCACTGTCATTGTAGCGGTAGTTGCAACTACTGTAGGCTTTCTTGCTGCTAAATATCTTTAGGAATAAACATGGATAAATTAGTAATACCAATAACTGGTTTCAGATTGGACGATTTATATGTACCTAGGAGTCTTTTGCATTTTAATCCTCCAGCCTTAGCACCTAAGGAACCTTGGTCATTGGAGAAAGAGTGTCAAAGTGCTCTTGCTAGACTTCATGTTTCTATTGAAGCTAACGTAGCCTATAACTTAAAACAAATGGAACAAAGTTATAGAGTCGTTATGCGTAAGTACAATAATAGTCCTTTGCAGGATTTCATAGACCGCTCACGCATTCGCATACAAAACGACGCTGCACGTGACCTGATTAACTGGCACCATACTTTCATGACAGCAGGCGGCGGTGGCAGTGGCGGTATGCCGCTTTCTTTAAATCGTATTTTTTGATTGTGGAAATTAAAATGCAAATTGAAAATCTTGACTCTGACCCTCTTATGGAGTTCGCTCAGACCTACAACGTTCCCGAGCTGCATAAAGCCAATTTATCCAGAGTTGCAGTCGCTATTGCCGACATCTTTTATCACGATGTTGATAAAGTGTTACATCGTGCGGATAATGTCGTAACCGAGCACAAAGGCATAGTAAACGATAAGGAATTGCTATCCGTTATCTTTACTGATAACTCTGGTAAACGCCATGCTCTTTACGGCATCTTTAATGAGGATGTCTGCACCTTTAGTTTACATCGGTTTACGTCAAGGCATTTGAAATGTCCACTGAACCTTTTTGCATACCGCCTCAAGCAAAACCGTTTATAGCCATCGTAAACTTTTTCAGTCATATATACTCTACTTGAGGTTATCTAGCGTAATAACCTTTCCCCTTAGGTTCTCACGCTTTTTATTAACTAGGAGTTTATCATGAAGAAGTTCGCTTTTGCTTTTATCCTGACGCTGTTTGCATCCTCTGTGTTTGCGAATGGTTACTGCAACGGTAAGCCTACCCAGGCTGAACGTGACAACTGTAACCGCGTCAACAGCGCGACCGGTAACGCTAACCCGTTGAACGGTATGTCCTTGGGTTTGGCCAAGGAAGTGTTTGAGTACAACTTCCAACTCATCTTGCGGTCTAACAAACTGACAGATGCTAAGAAGGAAGACTTCAAACAGCAGTTTGCTGATTTCCGTAAGAACGGCGGCAGCAAATGCGGCGCTGAGATGACTTGTCGTACCAAGGCGTACATGGCCTTCAACGAGAAGACAAAGGCCCAGTACCAGCGTGCCATCAAAGGTAAGAAGTAACGACAGAGACCCACTGGACCTAACAAGTCCAGTGGGTCTCGTTGTTTCTTTTTTATTCCCCTTTTTAAATACTTTCAACCACACATACTTTATATGGGCATTGAGCTCATTGTTAAAGTCTTATTCTTTAACCTCTCATTTATCAATCTCTTTTAACAAAGAAGGTCTTATGACACAAATGTACGAACGTCGCTCTATCGGTCATGTTCTTGAAGCTTTGCGTGCTTTGGGTATTCCTGAAACTATTGCAGGCACAGTTACAGTTGGCGGCGGTGAAATCAAATACCACGCTGAAGTATTTGCGACTTACAAGTACTTTGACGATATTGAACAACCGTTGTTCAATTTCAAACATCCAGTTTACAACCAACAGAAATGCGTTGTGAATGATGGCAAACCTTTAACAATGCGTCCGAGCTTTCGTTTGACCCTATCCCATCATCAAACGCCGGGACTGATTATTACAGGACTTCTTGCAACGCAGAATCTTCGACAGTTTATCCGTGGGGTTATGACTAACCTCTCAACCGATCCTTGTTACGAAATCAGTCAAAACGCCGGTGCGTTCTTTCAGGGCGGGTATGAAAATGCAAACGTCGATGCCGATCCTCAGGTCGGATATATTTATATTGAATTCTGGAAACCTTCCGGTGCTCAGAAGTTCGTGGATTATATCAACGACAACTTCAAATACTTTTTGGAGGCAGATGGTTCCATCATTACCGACGAAGAGAAGATCGAAGCTTTGAAGAATTACAAACCAAAGCCACAACGTCTCACTTCGTTTAAGAAATCGTTTATTGAAAACATGTCTTATGTTTTCCCAGATAAACAATTCGATTTCACTTTAGATGAAGAAGGAATGTTTGTATCTGAGGAAACAAATAATCTGTTCAAGGTTTACGATAAAGGTCGCAGGTATCAGTTGCGGGTTGAACCGGGATTGTTTATCCTTGCAAAGGTTTCCAAAACAGGTGAACTGCAACTCGCAAAGAAACCACGCGTTATGAATACGGTGGCAAAAGCAGATTCGATTCTGAACCGGATGACAAAGAAACATAAGGAAACATTTGTTTATTTGACATTGTCAAACATAGGCGTTGGAGTTGTTCGCCAATCTATGGGTATCGGGCCAAAGGACGAATTGAAAGAACTGAAAGTTACGATTTCAGATAACTTGCAAATTCCCAAAGCTTAATCCTTGTATTCATTGCGTATCGTATGATGGGTCGTCAGCGTTGTTAAACACTAATCGTCGCTTAGGCTACGCCTGTGTAACGCAGCGCTGACAACCTCATTTTTGTTGGGTCATTTTTTTGACCTATTACTAAAACACTTTACTCTGTCACAACACATGTCTGCTAAAACTGTAGAACTCTCTGTTTTGTTGTCGTTGATCAACGGCTATGAAGTCTTGGCTGTAACTGACCAGGATGTCGTAGAAGTAGTAAGCCATATTCATGGTAAATCACAAGAAGAAGTCAACACACCTAACATGTTCGAAAGCGCAATCGAATACATCGTTAATAAATACCCTGTAGTTGCTAACGCAGCTGCAATGGTCGCACATCTGCCCCCAGATCAAGGTCGCTATAATAAGCTGATCGATCTGAGTAAGAAATGGTTTCACATTGAACCTATGGGTTCTTTTCAAATAGCTTAACAACAACGAGCCTAGAGGGTAAATCCCCTCTAGGCTTTATGCCGTCTTAAGGAATTAATCATGTATAAATTCAACGTAATAGAGCATCTTTTAAACGAACGAAAAGTTTCAGTTGGTAACGGGTTAAGAATCCAAGCTTACACTCGAGGCGTTTGTCTAAAAGATCAAATCGTAGGTAGTCTCCAAATGTTGGTTCATTTTATTCAACAATTCGCATCGAGACACGGTGTGATTGAAGTTTGGTCAACTGCCTCGCCACTACCAACCGACCAAACCATGTTGTTTCGGATTCAAAATATCAGTAAGCAAGATACAAAGATTTTAGGCTTTGGGAATATTGCTAACTTCAGGTTTTGTCCAAACGTGAAAGCGTTTGTTTATGAGCAGTTCTTTGAGTTCATTAAGAATTCAAACACCCTTAGTGTCATTAAGAATGCCATGAACTGCGATACCAATGATTGTAGAATCAGTGTTAACGTTCTGAATGAGACAGACCACGAACCTGCATGGAACGAATACGTTACTTCGGACCCCGAAGAAGCAATGTACGCAATAGCGTCCAATATCGAGGAAGCTAGTATAACCAACGTTTACATTCAGACCAACAACGGTAAACGACGTTTATTGTTCTCAGTGGAATTTGAACTTATGGTGGAAATCGATCCCGTTATCGGTACGTGGAATACCAAAGACCGATGGATTTGGGATCGTGAGAAGGCAGATTTTGTAAAGCTCTATTCCGAAGCCGATAACCGATCTATGGATTTGTTTGTAGATCGTTTCATAGAAATGGGACTGGCTTTGAGAAACATCCCTGAAAATCAATTGCTAGATGCTTCCGAGCAACTCAAGAAGGAACTGAAAGAGTTCCTTCAATCTTAACATGTGAAAAAAAGGAGTTAGTATGAAAGACTTTGACGCTTTGACTGAAATTTTTAACACCGTACCAGGTTCTACAACATTTCATTTTAAGCAATATTCAAATGAAATTGTTACGCATGAGGGAAAAGGCGTTAGCGCGGACGAAGTCCTAGAATGGGTTGCAAACGGTTTCCATGCAGGTGAAAACTTTTTGGTCTTCAAGGAAATGGAAAATGGAGTTGCTGAGTTGTTCATCCAAACGGGTTATTGCCGTATTATTTTCCCGAAACAAACACGACCATCTCAGTACTCTGCGGCTTACGGAACTTTCATATACACAGATGTTTACGAAACAATTGAAAAATCAAAACTGTTTCAATATCTCAGTATGTCTATGGAAAACTACAGCCGGTTTGCGATTTCCACATACACAAACAAACCGGAGATACGCGGTTGGGACGTCCAACAGTTTTTTGAACCGAGTGAAGTCATTCTGACTATTAGGTGCTATTTGCTTTGTCGTGATGAAATCCGGGTATTTGGAGAACGTAATGATGGCGCCAGACAACTGCTTTTCACGATTGTTGGTTTTGATATTCGTTTTGAAGATAACAGCACTGAATTGACCAATTTGCTAAGCGCAGGTATTTGGGATGAAGATTCTTTTGACTTCAACGTTCCAAAAGTAACTCAGGATAATACGGTAAGTCCTGATAAAGATACTGTGGTTCACCTCATGCGTTTGGCTTCACGTTTCAGACAAGCAGATGCACGTACAGGCTATGACTTGGCGTATAAAAATCTTCAAGATGAAATCTACGCTGCCATAGGCTGCGCTCGAAAAGGCATTGAGTTCAAACCTTCGGTGGAATTGTAATTTCCTCTTGTAACGTTTTTCAGTCACATATACTCTACTTGAGGTTAGATTTCTAATCATTCTTTCAAGAGGCATTATGAAACGAAACGATGTAGTTAACGTTCAACTGGGATTGCCCGGAGAACGTGGATACAGAGCCAGTGTTCCAGCTAAGATCTTCGACATCACTGTCGGAGAGTTCAACGTGAAGACATACTGGTTCAGGGTGTTGGGTCTGTGCGTAGTGGGGCACGGCATTGAGCAGAAGGGCAATACGCCCATCTTCTGCAAGATGAAGAACCACGTGGGCTACGCTGGCCAGTACCCCAGACAGAAGAACGTTACCGATGAGGTATCTGCATTGGCATATCTAGGCCACGGCGTATAAGTGCAAGGACTACCGGGATAACCGGTAGTCCTTGTAGCTTTCTTTTTTCTTTGATCTATTTTATGATTCAACCAATACAATACTATTATGTCCAAATCCAAAAACTTGAGCACTGAAGCTTACGACAATGAAGAAACCTTTATGGTGGACGGTTTGCGTGAGCGCCGTAGAGTAGAGGTGCTAGCTTTGGGACCTAACGGTACGCTATTAGTGACCCCCATGAAACACAGTGGTTTCATCGAACTCCCAGGTGGTGGACTCAATAAGAACGAACAAGTAACGGATGCTGCTATTCGTGAAACTTCTGAAGAAGCAGGTTGGATCATTACAGACGTTAAAGTTCTACCAGTTGTAGGTGACTTCGTTTATAAGGCACCTGAAGGTTCGTGGCTTAAAGAAAACGGCTACGATCTAGAAACCACCATCATGGTTAGTGCAAGTGCTATTTCTTTCAGTCCCAGTGAAGTCTACGGTTCCGAAGGTGATGGTCGTCCGCATGAGTTAATGCCTTTCCAACAAGTCATCGATGAGACCCTTAAGTCCATTGAAGTAGCTAACGATCGTCGTTTTATCATGTACGGTAAGATGCGTCTGGCTGCTATCGACATGTTAATGACTAATATGAAGTTTAAACTATCGAATGAATCGATGCCTTTGTATACACGATGGTAACTAGTAGAGACCTTTTTGGGGTCTCTACTAGTGTGTCTTTCTTTTTTATTTAGGACAGGTATATCAACTGCATGTAGAAAGAGAGAACATGTCCGAAAACATATTTTTAAAACCCGAATCGTTTTATACACGTAATGTCAACCCCCTTGGACAATACGTAGATCAGACAAGCTTTTATCTCTCCAAGATGAAAGGTATAGACCTTGGCTTAGCTAGGTCTAAGATTGTAGCAAAACTTAAATCAGGTTCCTTAGGCGATCAGAAGGATCCTGTTGTAACCTATTTTGAACGCGATGACCATCAAGATAGATCGCAACAACAGATACGGCTAAGTCAGTACATCCGTGAAGTTCTTAACAATAAAGAAATCCTGGTACCTACTCTTACCTCGTATGTTCCTCCATCTGTACGCAAGTCTATCTTCGTAGAGTTCATTGAAAACAACAAGAACTTACGAAGCAAGGCTAAGAAGCAAGCTTTCAAGGCAGAAGCTGAAGGTCGTACAGATGACTTCATTATGTTGAATAATGAACAGAACAACCGTAAGTTGTACAACAACTCCATGTCGGGTGGCTTTGCAGCCCCAGGTTCTATCCTGAATAACCCCACTGGTCACAATACACTTACCTCGATTATTCGTAACGTCAGCTCCATGGGTAACTCCTCTAACGAGAAGATCATCATGGGCAATAGACATTACCATTCTCCTGAGGTAACATTGAACAACGCTATAGCAATTACAAGTTCTCTAAACGTTGAAGAGTTTCAAGCAGTTATGGATAAGTACAGCTTAGCTTATCCGACCGTTGAAGAAACTATGAGCTGTATCACTTACTCCAGCAACCTCTACTGGAATGATTACAAAGCGCTTAATAAGATCCGTGACTTCGTTGAAAAGCTAACTCCTCTAGAGCGAGCTGCTTTTGTATACGTTGGAGACTTCTACCATCTTCGTAAGTACAATCCTGTATTTGTCCGTGACTTCTTGCGTAGACTCTCTACCAAGATCAAAGGAATGACATTTGAAGAACCTCTGAAGATCATCCATAAGTTTGATGAAGCTATTACAAACTATGCGCACATTGTTTGCATGGGTGAGCTCAGAGGTAAAGGCAAGGACTACGATAAGCTGCCTCCCGATGACCTCAATACCATTATTGGAACCTGCGCTAACATTGAGAAGATCACGGTAGACCATAAGGACCTGATCTCCGCTTTGTTTCTGACCCGTAATGTTCCTTGCTCAACAGCGTACATCACCAACATGATTCGTCGCACCGTGGTACTCTCGGATACAGATAGTACTATGTTTGCAGTGGATGATTGGGTGAATTGGTATAAAGGAGCCTTAGTATTTGACGAAGAGTCGTATGCTTTAGCGGGCTCTATCATGTACATCGCTACACAGTGTATTGCGCATTGTCTTGCTTTGTATTCAGCTAACATGGGTGTTGATCGTGAAAAGTTATTCATGCTGGCCATGAAGCCTGAGTTTGTGTTCCCTCTTCACTGTCAGACATCTGTGGCTAAACATTACTTTGCATCCATTGCAATTAAAGAAGGTAACGTTTATCCTAAGCATAAAGTTGAAATCAAGGGCGTGGGTCTTAAGAACTCAGCCGCACCTAAAGCCTTGATCAAAGACTCTCAGGCTAAGATGGAAGAGATCATGACTACCATCCATGCTGGCGGTAAGATCTCTATTGTTAAAGAGCTTAACCGGGTTGCCACCATTGAACGTAAGATTCGTGAGTCTTTGCTCAATGGAGACGTTGAATACTACAAACAATCCAAGATCAAGGAAGCGGCAGCTTATGCGAGGTCTGAGACAGAGTCCCCGTTTGCGTACCATACCTTCTGGGAGACGGTATTTGCACCTAGTTATAAGTCTGTAGAACTTCCACCCTACGGAGTCATTAAGGTTCCTTTGACAACTGACAATCCCACTAAACTTAAACAGTGGGTAGAAAGTATCGAAGACCTTGAGCTCAAAGACCGTTTAGCGAATTGGTTAGCGCTTAATAATAAGCGTGCTTTGGGTACTACCTACATATCTAAACAGTATGTGGGATCCTACGGGATACCTAAGGAGATCAAGAGTATCATTAATTTCAAGAAGATCGCTCTAGACTTAACATCTCAAGATCGTCACATCTTGGAAACTATCGGATACTTCCCTAAAGCAAAATGGTTGATTAGCGAGTTAGGCTATTGAAAACAGTACCCAAGGATATCCTTGGGTACTGTGATCCTATGAATATATTTCTATTCAAAGGAGGTTTTATGTTAGCTGAACTTTTATCCGCTTTTATTTCTCCCAGCAATATTAAGTCATTGCTGATTAGTTCTTTGTTATCGTTCGTTACACTGGTAGGTTACTTTACCGTTACCGGTTATGTCATTGAGGTTATCGTAGTGCCTTTATTCTTTATATTGACAGCACTATTCATGTGTGTTGCAGCACTTATGCGTAAAGATAAGGCTAAACCCGGAGATAAACCATGAAACGATTGTTGATAGTTATAGCTGTATTTATTCTGGCAGCTTGTCAGGCTACGGCACCTACTAGTATTCCAAGGCAGGATTATCCTGTTATGGTTGCTAAGCCAGTTGCCCCTATGCCTGCGCCTGCACCGAAAGCTATGCCTTCTATTCCAACTACCAGTCCCTCTATGGTTCTGGTAAGGGAATATCTATATCCGCATAACAGTCTAGATAACCTACCGGTAAATCTGTTTTTGTTCCCTAAAAAGCCAACAACAGACAAAGCAAAGGAAAAGTTATTGTTTCTCTGCGAGGAATGGAAGGCTTCATTTCTAACCATTAAAGAGGTAAAGGTTAAACCCGCAGATACCCAATGGGTACCTTTCTTCTGGATGCTTAAGAAAAATGTCCCTAACGAGGACTGTAAAACGCTAGTTGAGAATTACGATTACGCACGTTCTCAACTCTACACTAGCTCTTTGAAGCTAGACATCACTAAACCTTATATCGTACTTAACCATGAGAATGGATTAGTCAGCATGGATTTAACCCATGTTAACAAATTGGACGATATAACGTTAGCGGTGGATACTTGGAAGAAGAAGATGACAATCTTGCCAAAGGGAACCACTAGGATCTCTATCGTAGATTTAGCTTATTCGACCAAGGCAGTATTAGGTGCACTGAGTGTTTTTGTATCTTTAAAGCTTTGAAGCAGTAAAGCCGTTTCTAAAGAATTTGAACCCTATATACTTTACTTGAGGAAACTCACATTAAAGTTCATAGAGTTCGTTTAAGGAGACAACATCACTCTAAGTTCCTAAAACTAAAAAAGGATATCGAAAGATATCTGCATTTGTGTTAGTTAGTCAGTGTTAGTAAAGTAAAACAATTTCACATTCCAAGGAAATTAAATCATGAACCATAGCGTCGCATCTTTGCAAGATCTCGGAACTCTCAACATCAAGACAGTTCCTTCTAAAGATGGTCAGCATGTAGGTGTTGACGGTGCTGTTGCAAGCAACAATATCGTCGACACAACTGTCACCACAGCTCAAGGCGTTAAGAAAAACAAACCCTGGAAAGCTCGCCAGCAAAATGGCTACGCTACCAAACAAGATACCCAGCGCGAACAACCCCAACAAAACAAAGCACAAAACATGGAAGACGCCAACACCCCCAACGACAACGTGGCCGAAGTGTTACAAAAGATTGAGCAAGCGCGTCACACCGCACGCTCTGCCCGTAACCCTCGGCTGCCAAGCCTAACCGATTTCATCCTGATGCTCGGCGATCACGAGTTCAGTTTCCTGATGACCAATCCAGCCAAACTGGATCTGTTCATCAAAGCTCAAGAACGTGAAAACATGTTCTTCCAAATGGCTTGGTCTGGCGGCGATGAGTACATGTTGGCCCTGTTCCTGCAACAAGGTCGTTCGCGTGATGCTGTGATCCAGACAAAGATCAACACAGGCATTACGTCTGCGGTGCAAAACAATGCCAAGCAAAACAAGGAGAACACTGAACGACGTCTAGCTGGCTATGTCAAACGCATTGCCGATCTGGAAACAGAACTGGCTAAATATGTCAAGCCTGCTTGCGAAGATTCTGGGGTCGCTGAAGGAAATGAATTGCCACAGCCTACTGCGCTGCGGGATTTGAGTGAGTCTGATGGTTCGGCGCAAGCGCAAGAAATACCTTCTGCTGGTTCCTTGCTCGACCATCAATAACCACTTCAGGTGAACAATGACAGTCATGGGTGATTTAACTGATATTTCTTCGCTGAAACCTCACATGGTCATGGCTGTCTTTAACTGGTTTCAAGAGAATGCCAGCGACATATCGCTGATGTTCGATACCAGTTATGACAAAGTCATCATCGAAGATCCTGAGATCGCAGAACATGCAATACTCATTAAGTTGGGTGAATTGGGAATGCAGTACACGGGAACACACTTGCAACAGGAACCGTTCAATGATGACACTGCCACTCCTTGCCTGAAGCTAGATATTTCCGAAAATGTTGTTTCTGGTTTCACAACCAATGTAGATGGGTTCTCGTTTGTCTGCAACATCAAAGGTAAAGCAGTTGGTGTGTTCGTACCGTTTGAAGCAGTAGTTAGGTTGGAATGTCCTAGTCTATTGCTTGATAAATGGTTTACGATCAATGCAAATCATGGTTTCGATTATCCGACAGAGAAAACGGAAAAAGAGAAACCAGTTACCAAACATCCTCATTTGGTAAGAGTGAAATAGACACACACCCCACAGTAGCCTAAGAACTACTGTGGGGTGTGTTTTCTTTTTTTTGTTTAAAGACCAGGGCTTATCTGAATACGTAAGAAGCGCTCGAAGCTTGGCTGATCGTTCATGAACGCCACACCTGACCATGTATCAGTGAGATATGTCTGGTACATTTGTTCACTATCGACCAAAGACTCAATGTAGTTCTTCATAGCGCCAAGTTCTTGACCGCCTACAAGGAACGCTTGATCTAACTTAATGATCATGGTATTGTAGATGAAAGACTTAACTGCTAAAATACATAGCTGAGAGAAGTGATTCCAAGAACGCGGATTGATGTTGGTTAAGTTCTGTTCATTACCAATCATACAGCGCAACGTATAACTAGCCGTCAAACGTTGACTATCGCGAATCAAAACTGTATTAAAGCCTACTAACTCAGCGGTTGCAGTGGATACAACTGGAATAGCGGATGCAGCATCCATAACACGCTGACCTGCTGTAGTAAAGTCATTCATAGCGTCAGGTGCCATAAACGGTTGGTTATAACTGCCAAAGCCAAACCCACCTGCTGCCGGTAAATAACCTAAAGACAAAACAGATACGATTTCGCGGTAATTAATTCTGTCTTGGGGAATCTCATAGATGAAAGTATGGTTATCGATGTATTTAACCGGTAACGAACTCAGATCCAAAATAACCATCGTCCCGCCTTGAAGATTGGCATCTATAAATACGCGCGGACGAATAACCTTATTCATTATTTGATTGTCAATGCCTGAGGGAGCTTGTCTCCAGTTAGCAAAGTCATCTTTGAATGCCACCTTTAACACTTCAGACGGGATAGAATATTTAATCTCGTCAAGTGCTTTACTAATTGCTGTCATAATGGGACCTCTTAAATGCTTATAACGCCTGAAGATTTCTTGATAAGGGCAAAATGGCGAGGAGTAGAACGTTCTCTATACAAAGCCATGATGTGCGGGATAACTGCACAGCCAGATTCACTTGATAAAGCCATTAACGATGGCTACAACGTTTACTTTCAATTAGAAGATAAAGTGCCATACGTCAACTATTATTTATCTAAGTTGGATTATGTAGAAACTGCTGAGAATGAAGTTTTCACTGAAGCCTTTAAGTTACTCAAACTTATAGCAGATTAACATAGATACTAAGGAGGTTAGTTCCTCCTTAGTATCTATGTGGTTTGACTTATTTCATCAAAGGTAGATTGATAGTCCGAAGCAAGGTCTTTGGGTAAGACTACGCTTAATATGTTTTCTCGGTTCAACTGTTTGATATCAAGTTTGAGTTTATTGATATAGCTCATATTTGCAGCTTTACCTTTCTCTCCGCCGATATCGATCAAGAACTTCATGGTATCTATACGCGTAAGTATAAGACTCCACCATACTTGACGTGTCTTGGCAATATCAGGCATCAATAAACATTCCTGCATATCTTCTTTAAAGAACGAAGGTATTGTTTTAAGATACTGAAAATACTGCCTTGTAGTGCCTTCCATGTGTTCAATCAAATCGTTGAGCGAATGATCAGCTTTATCTGAAGCGTCAACTACCATAATGGCGTGTTTCTTCAGACTCTGACTCATAGGCGCGCCATAGTACAGATTCTTCAACCTGTTGAATAGAACGATTTCAATATGACTCTGCAACATGTTTGGTAACACGTACATGTGAATGAAGTGTTCAACGCTTAGTTGAGACTGGTACTGGTGTGTAAACCTGTCTAGAAGAAACCCTCGGTACATTGCATACAACATAGCGACGTTTACAGTAATGACTGCGAGTCCCTTTGCAGTACTGTTTCTGTCACCGTCCGGTAGTTGTAATCCGAAATCACTGATAGGGTGTTCCAGTACTTCAATGGGATTTAGACTCTTCCAATTGACAATACCGTCAAAGGGATTAAAGTAATCTTCATTGTACAGAATGATCTCACTACAACCTTCACCGTAGAAAACACCGTCGAAAATCTTTCCGTTAGTAATTTCACTGGTAAAGTTGAAATGCTTAGCTACATATGGAGCCCGCGCATAAACGCTTTCCATAAATCTAGCCGTATCATAATTGGAAGCAGAGAAACCTGTGGTGATTAAACGACACAGGAGATGGTTGCCTTTAACAGCGAACACACGACTATTGTAATATTCTTTAATAGCAGCAAGTTCCCTGTGGTAGATACGACGCACTAACTCAAAGCCAGGCGGCCTTATAACTGAGTTAGCACTCTCGAATCTCCTTGAAAAAAGTTGGTACATGGATTATCCACTGGTAGAACTGGTTGGTCATAGTATCAGACATATCCTTATATCTTATACTTCCAAACCGTGTATGTGAAAAAAATACTCACAAACACTATATCTATTGGAGATAACACTCCAACCATCCGATGATCCGTAAAAGGGCCATCGGGTATAAGCAGCGAATGCCGCTTAACTCGTTCTTTAAACCCTAGCAAACCCATAGAACCCCTTTCTAAACTCGGTATAGTGACATATACTTTACTTGAGTTTACCCATCGGTTTTCTTTGGTTAGGCTACCTTAATAGGTGGTAAGGTGAGTTCCACTAAACCTCTTTGCAAAGAGTTTAAACCCGTAACTAAAATAGGAACATTCCATGAGCATCAACAGTGCATCTAGCAACAACGAAGGTCAACAAACTCAAGCTGCTCCCGCAGCCGCTCAACAGCAACGTAACGCTGCTGTAGCTCCCGCCATGTCTTTTCACAGTGGTGGTTTGTTTGCTGCACCTATCAGCCGTAGCCTGGGTTCTGAAGTTTATTCCAAACTGAAGAACGCATTGGTCGAAACCTACAAGAAAGCTGACGAAGCCTTCCAAATCGCATTGATCGATCTGGACAATGTGAGCGAACCTGATCTGGTTTACTCCTCCTTGATCGTTGCAGTCCAACTCAAGACCGATACAAGCCGCGTGGCATATCACATCCTGACTCTGGCATCCTCTGGCGATAAACTCAATCCGATCTACGAAAACATCGGTGGACAACAAATCGAAATCCTGCGTGTTACTTCCGACGCCATTGACGGCGTTGCACTGAAGAAAGCAGAAGAACGTGTGCGCCGTCACTTCGGTCGCGCCACTCCCTTGTTCTGCGACGCTACCGTGATCCCTGCTGACTTTGACATGGACAACAACCATGCCGTTCACCAGCTGGCACTGTACACTGGTCTGGCTTGCACTACCTATCTGGAAGTGAGCGGCAAGGGCTTTGAAGATCTGAACCTGGCACGTGTGTCCAAGGAATCCTCGTTGAACATCAACATCGGTTTCAACCGCACCCAAGTTGCAGACATTGTCGGTAACCCTATGCGTTCCGATATCCAAGTTACTTTCTCCAGCAAGCGTAACAGCGGCGGCGGTAAGTACGATTCTCCCAACTCCGGTGAGAAAGAAACCCGCGTCTACGAAGCATCTGCTTTCGCTGACATGGTTTGGGCTCCCGTTGCGCCTATGAGCACCAATCCTTGGGCTCCTGTGACAATGAACCAGCCTCAGCTGACACAGAAATACGTTTCTCGTCTGGTGATCACTGATGTGCGTAGCGACAAGAGCTACACCCCTGCTTCCGTGCTGTTGGCAATCATCGCGACACAAACTGTGCGTGACGACAACAACTGGATCCAGGCATTCCGCCCCACCATGACACAAGATGGCGACATCGACCTGACAGACATCGGCGCCCTGAACTACGAAGCAAATCTGGAAAAGGATGCTTCCGGTACAGGCGGCTACATTGATACCAAAGATAACAGCTTCAAGCTGCAAGACCTGGGTAACCTGATCGCCACACTGGTGCAACCAGGTATGATCGTTTCCCTGGACTGCCCTGACTTCGGACCCCAAGCTTGGTATACCTCTGTGTACGCCGCAGCTTCCCGTGGTTCCCAAGCAGCGTATGACGAAATCTACAAGGCAGCGGACGAACTGACCAACGGTCAATTCTCCAAGAGCTTCCCACATGGCTCTGCTATGTTCACCGACTTGGACAACCGCGTGCACCTGGGCACCTGGACCGATAAGAAGGGTAACAAGCAAGACATCCGCAAGATCGACCACGTTGCAGTGTGCAACATCAGCGGTCAGCGTTCCGTGCAAACCATCCGTGACTTCAGCGACACTTGGCTCAAGACCCAGTATCCCCTGTTGCAACGTCTGGCTGCCCGTAAGCGCATCATCTCTGCATTGACAGGTGAGACAGCCGAGTTCACTGGTTTCGCTACTCGCGTGACCTTCACTCGTCCTTTCCTGGATGCAGTTATCGCTGGCGTGCAAAGCAGTGGTCTGCCTGTTCGCGTTACTACTCCTCTGTCGGGTAGCGACTTCAACAGCGAACGTGCTGCTGCGAACTTCGCATCCGCAGCTCTGATGGCTCCTGGCCAAAGCTTCGCCTACTCTGGCGGCTTTGCCAATGGTCCTCAGTTCGGCAACGGCTTCGGCGTTGGCGGTAACTACCGCTACTAAGTAGCTGTAGGCTATTAAACTAGCATAAGGATAGTCCGGGTTTCCCGGACTATCCTTTTATATCTTTTTTTGTATGTGATAAAAGATTAAATGTTTTGGGAAATCTTTTGAGAAATAAGAATTAGTGAAAGGAATTCCAATTGTTAACCGCTATCACAAAATTTGCAGCTATAGCCATCATAACCATTTCTCCAGTATTGGCAGCCATAGCTTACGTTAGAAGTTTAGCTAACCGATCATTTGCTAAGCATAGACAATCTATGCACGACATGACCTACATGGATTCTAAACCACCTGACCATGTAAAGCCTATTGTTATTGTTCAAGAGAACAAAAAGGTTTTAAAACTTAACAGTGTAAGAGGAGACAATAATGCAAAGTAATGTCGCTTTATATATTGCCGCTGTTATAGTTTCAACAATTGTTCTGTGTACATTATTCTCAATGTACCGTAGACGTAGAAACCTCAAGGAATATAATTCCGTGTTTCAAGAGCAGCATGACGTAGAAGACACCGTCATCGCTGAGATAGTTGATCAGCGTGTTCAAGATGGTAAGTCTGTCTCCAAGGAGATGGCCATCATACGCAGAATGATCTCTAAAGATTCAGAATACGCATGGAGTTGGTATTGTAATTTAGTCATGTCTTTCGTAGATGAAGGATGTGATCGACTAACTGCAATGCGTGGAGCCTCTAGATTCCTAAACATTCTAGCGTGTGTAGACGTTAGCAAAGATCCTCGGTATATCGAAGAATATGCGCGATGGGAAAAAGAAACTAAAACTAGCTAAAAAGAAAGACATTCCAAGATGTTAGATTCCACCTGTAAATTTAGCCTAGGATTAGATTGGGACGGTACAGCGTCTTGTGATCCAGGTTTGTTCCTTAAGATCATTAACCTTCTACGTGAAGCTGGTAACAAAGTCTATATTGTTACTATGCGATATGAGTCGGAGCTAAACGGAGTGGAAGGTATGTTTGGTCCAATCCCTTATGAACTCCGCTCGGTAGTTGATGGTGTGTTCGCAACAGGAAGACGCGCTAAGAAAGAATTCATGCAAGAGATGGGTATCGAGATCCATGTTTGGATGGATGATAATCCCCGAGCCATTCAAGAGAGTGCCGATCAGATCTGGGGTAAAGCTAGCCCTGAAGGTGTAGCTATCGAAGTAATCCACAAATAAACCAAAGCACACATAGAGTAAGGGGTAATTCCCTTACTCTATGTATTCATGACAACAGCCTTTGTAAAATAACTAACCAACATATACTTTATGTGGATTAGTAACGGGAACCATTAGTCTTTTTTTATTTAACATGACACCTTACATTGACCTCAACACCAAGAAGTTTGATATTGCCGTGTTTAAAACGGCGTTGAAAAAACGTTACCGGGATGAATTCGATCCTACTGACGTTCAGGGAGCTTTTGACGACGCTATTGCTAAAGAGCAAACTTTAGGTGAGGCTGTCAAAGAACTCGTGGACCTGTACGTTAAAACTGACGGTCATGCCCGTAACCTCATCTTGACAGCCGAAGAACTCGTTGCTCGTAAAGATCGCGACGATAAGCTCGGTATCCTCAAAGCGGTCATCAACGCTGTGAGTAAACCCAATGGTGCATCTGAGGCAGACATCAAGTTGGCTGTACGTACCCAGATGACAATGCGTAAACTTCAGACTGACCCTATCAATTACGGTAGCCATCTGGTAAGTACCCTGTGCGAAAAGGGATTGGTTACCTTTACTGCGGCAGTTTACGAATACGGTAAATTGAAGAAACCGGCCAACTGGACCATCTTCAAAGCGCCGCGTGCTCGCAGCACTGCGTTTGAAAAGCTCAGCGATCAGGACAAGTTTGAACTTTGTCCTGCGTTGTATGTGCCCAAGATCACCGAAGGCTTTCGACGTCCTCGTCAAGAAGCTGAAACCTATTAACAAGGAAACAACGTGGCAACTACACTAGGGATCACGTTGAACAAAGTACGTACAAGTCATACTGGCAGGCTCTCGATTGAGAAGCGCCAGTATGACAAGTTCTGTGCCGAGTTCAATGACAAAACATTCGGAACACAACGTTTGGGTCAAGCTTTCTACGACTACTTTAAACTAGGACGTATGACTAACCAAGACCAACTCTCCAATCTCTATGCTAAGGACGGAGAAGCTGCTAAAGCTGCAATCCTTGCAATCTTCGATCTTACTTAAGATCAATTCACTTAACCACCAACGAACAGAGAAAATCGATGGAAAACAGCATCCTCAAACAGTTCCATGTAACTGTTACCCTTCCAGGAGACAAGAAGGAATTCGATACACGCGCTTATACCCTTGAGCGTTGTATTGAAGAGGTTCAAAAGGCTTACGCATTATTCAACCCGCTAAAGATTGAAGCTAAGCCTTTACAATTTGCAGGTTAAACGTTCATTAACACACTATAAAAACTAATGCCAATATTGGTTCTTGTCAGGGGTCTACCATATTCCGGTAAGACAACTTATGCAAAGGAAAACTTTGCAGCACACGGTTTCAGCCATCTTGAGACCGATATGTATTTCACAAAAGACGGTAAGTACAAATATGAGCCAGGTAAAGCTCATCTTGCCGTCGATTGGTGCCAACGAGAAACGTTGTCACTGATGCAAAACGCTAAAGATATCGTTGTATCTAACCATTTCACCAAACATTGGGAGATGGGTTACTATTTGGATAAGGCAATCAAATACGGATACGATATCATAGTTCATACTTGCAGCTTACAGTTTGATGCAAACGGTAAGTATCCACAGAGGTTAGTCAACTACATGACTGCAAATTTCGAACACTAGGAGTGCTGTATGCTTTTCTTCGTAGAACATTTTGAGACAATTATCTACAGCTTGTTGGTTGTTTTGATATTTCTGTGTATCACACCTATGAACATATCGTTCTTTAAGAAGGTTATTAACGATGCTCAATTTCGTAGGAATAAAGCAACTGCTAAGAAAACGATCTTTAAGATCCTATTCTTTGCCGGAATTACGCCTGTCGTTCAGATATTTGTTTTCATGGGCATCTGTTTTTACTTCTTCGTCAAATCTGTGAAAGAACTTTATGAGGTTCTTCGTAAGAGTATTGATGAAATACTTATTCGACTATCTTAAGGGAAATTTACACCATGATTGAAAAAGTACTTGTAGATGGCGCAAAGATTAACGCCAATTTGCAACAGATAGTCGATATCACAAACACACTTGATGCTGTTAAAGAGCTCGCGGTTATGAACAAACGCATTCAATATCTTGTCCGCTCAGCTAAGCACGTTCTATCCAAAGGTCCAGTAACTACTGAGATTTATTTGGCAGCTAACGGAAATTATCGCGTCCTCATCAATGGACAGGTTCACCCTTTGTGGTGCGGATTCGTTGACGCTGCTGTTGCGAAAGAAGCAATAGACTTTTGTTTTAGCTAACAAGAGATAGGGGTAATACCCCTATCTCTTTTTTGATCATTAAAAGTATGCCTAAAAAATACCCAACAACGATAGACAATGTCCAATGGTTAAGGGAAAATGAACAAAAAATAAAAAACATATTTCCTGAGACATGGACACATCCTGCGAACATCAATCCTTTACAACTCATGTTTCAGACTAAACTTTTGGGTCTGATCTGGAATACTAAGGAAGAGTTAGCCGATATATTAGGTCGTTTAACCCAAATTGGAATCGTACAAATATCTCCCGACGAATTAATCCGTCGCAGTCCACATTCTATTTTTTCAAAAGAAAGTACTAAATGACAGCTAACGATAGGCAACTTCAAGACTTGTTTAGAGAGACACTTGAAGAGTTGGCTAAAATACCAAACGGTACCCATTTCTACCAAGACACTGCACTTCCTTGGTATTCGCGTTTGTTCGGTAGGAATAAATCGGCTATTGAAGTTCGCCACGACATCGATGGTTGTATTCATCTGGCCATTTACACAAATCGTAACAGTATCCAAGGAAGGGCTATTGTTATCAAGCGTACTGAACGCGGCTTCTACGAATTACGTCATTTCTTTATTAAAGGCGCAAGACTTGCTTGGTCGCATTGTAAGGGTGACGTCTATGTGTTAGCGGATGGATTGTGCTTTTCAGCATATATCCTAAAGAAATACAATTCTATTAAGAAGAAAGACATTCATGCCTAAACGTATTAGCAAACGCAGCGCTGACTTTAGAAACGGATTCGCAGTAGGTGTTAACGCAGCTATGATGGCAGTTAACCTTCAAGTTGCACGTGAAAACCGTAAGGAAACATTGGAAGATGTCTCCAAGGCTACGGGTATTCCCGTTGTTGCTTTGCGCGGATTGGAGAAATGTGAACCATTGGTATATCTACGTACCACGCTTACCCAACTCACAAAGCTAGCAAACCATTTCGGTTGGGCGCTGTCTGTCAAATACCAGAGTATGTTTGACGGTATAGCTGAAGGATTCGAAGTTCAACCTCCGACTTGGGAAGAAGAATTTGGAAGTGTGAAAATCAAAGACCTTGAAGTTTACAGTTTTATTACCGACAAAGCCACAGAGGTTCCAGGTAAGGGGACTGTTTACATGATAGAAAATCCGTTAGAGAGTAAGGATTTAAATCATTTACTGTCTAAAGTCGTGCGCATTAACGGGAAACTTTTTGAGGTAACAGGTATTGAATGTCGGACTCCCTTCGATGGCGTTTACAGAAACGGTTATAAACTCGGCTTAATAGTTAAGAGTAAGGAAGAATAAAATGATCATCAGTAAAGAACAACTCCATAAACTCCTTCTTGATATAGCTACGCGCGTAGCTAACGGAGATAGTTTTGAAGGATCCATCAGTTACAGTTGCATGGATGAGCGCATCCCTCCTGAACAAATCGGAAGCTTTGAGGTTCAAGCTAACTTCCGTATCGGTAACAGTGAAGGTCAAGGTGGTACGATTATGATTCAACCATTGGGACCCATGCAGCAATCATGAGCACTATCTTTGATAGGTACACGTCAGAGGAACTGCTGTCTATTTGCCATAGTAAGAAAGGACAGAGTCCTCTGATTGACGAACTAGCCAAAAGGCTGGAGACTTCAATGTCATTGTGTCAGGAGTTCGACATCGTCGATAGAAATGGCATCATCAACGATGTTAAAGTTATTGAACTCAAAAAACTCATAGATAACAAACAGGATACCGTCCCACATGTTATCTCTTGTCCAACCTGTTTAGCGGATATTAAAACATGATCGAACTCAATCAACTCCGGCAAGATAAACCTGATGATTACCAATACGAGGTCAAACGTAATCGTATCCTGGGTCCTGCGGTAAAAGGTACCGTAATGGTAGATGGTATGACTAAGGATTTCTATTTGAAATTACCTAGTCCCGCTGTGCACGATGATCTTCGAAACTCTTTTTACTATGAGTTCAACCAACATCTTCCGATTCCACCTCGTCTGATGGATCAGCCGTATACTGAAAGAGATGTTACCGTCACATACGGTTTCTATTCGGAGACGGAAGAGTTCATGAATCGCTTTCAAGCGGGCCGTGTTGCACTAGAATGTGGTCAAGTTAATCAAAGGCATACGTTTCTTACAACCGCAGATCTAAGGGATGGCAAACCGCAAGAGTCTTCTCTCAAAAATCTACCACCAAGTATCCACAAACTCCCAGGAACCCTTAAGAAAGGTAAACGCTGGGCCAAACCTGGTCGTTTGAAATAACAACCAGGTAAACATTTTCTCTTAACGATTGGATTTACCATGACGAAATTAGTAACCTATTCCACGCTTGATGGAAACTTCCATGCGCATAACGACCAGCTTACGGAAGCGGTCGCTAAAGCCAAAGCTCGGGTAGGCGACGACGTGTGGAAGAAAGGTTTCTCCGCAGCTGACCCTAACGGCGCCACTGCTGCCATTCGTTCCGAACTGAAGAACGCAGGCATTGCACCTGTTGCTGTAGAAGGCGCTATCCTGGATGTTAAATATACGGAGAACATTGACGGTGCCGGTAACAAGCACCCTAAGGTTCGCGTAGACATCCAAGGCGAACAAGATAAATTGGTTCTCTCTTTGGATTTGAAAAGCGATGTCGCGCAACGCGTTATTGCTAAGTTGGACAATTGCCAACCTGGCGAACACGTTAAGATCTCAGCTTGGGCAAGTCCTGTGCAGAAGGGTGAACGTCAATTCATCAACCACGCCGTTAGCATCAAAGGTTCCGATGGACAAGAGATTAAAGTCAATCCTGAACTCTCTGCAACCATCAAGCAAAAGACCGATGAAGTTGAGACTTCTTTGAAAGCGGCTGGCATCGATGACAAGCAAGTCATCAACACAGCTAAGACTAGCAAGCGTATCGCTGAGCATCGTGATCTTCTTGGTAAGATCGAATCCCGTTTCCAAAAGAAATAACTCATATACCCAGAAGGCATTTGAGCCTTCTGGGTATATTGCCCTTTTTTACAAAATGAAACTTCTTTTAACCCTGTGTTTGACTTTTCTATTAACAGCATGTTTCAATGACGACACTCACACTCGAGTTGATCAGTGTAAACGTATCGAGCTATTTCAACAATGTTTGGTAACTATTCCTAAGGGTCCAGATAAAACGATATATAACGATTGGTCGGAGGTTGTGGAGAGTTGTGACAATATAAGTTATAAACAATCTTTTAAACTTAAGAAACAAATACCAGTAGGTTGTCTTGAGAGAGATTAAATGTAAACGTGAAAACATGTTCTTTCCTTCTAAAAATAGAAGAAGAATAAAACCCGTTTGTAAAAAATCTTATACATACATACTTTATATGGAAGGTAGTTGAGAGATTACGGTTTAGCTCCGTAAAGAACTGCACGGTTAGCCGACCGTGGTTCTGGCTTTCCTCCCTGAGCAATGCTGCTTTTTGCAAGCTCTCAGCTGCCGACCATTATAGTCTTCTTGTCTGAAGAGTTCCGGACTTTAAAAGGAACGAAACAATAATCTGAAGAGGTTACTGTAATAAGTCAAAACTATCAGTGTTATGAAGGGCGCTTGAATCTCACGTTGCCACGTGTCAGGATAGTGTTCTAAAGTTCCATGCCAACACATGGTAAACTGAACGCAGCAAGCAAACGTTTAGAATCGGCCGGTTCTAGACCAAGTGAGATATCGGATCCGAAAGGGACGAAGCTGAAGCTATAGATTTGAAAACGGAGACATGGGGCGTATGGGCCTAGTGTCGTTGGTTGGCTGCCACTGTTTTTGAGTCTGTAACCTGTAGGACATTGTCATTGGTGAAAAGCCTTTGATGACAGTGCCCTATGGGTTACCATGGGTAACAGTTGCGAACTAACTGTGTAGGCAACTAGGGAGTATAGCACTCTCATTGTGCAGGATTGTCGAGCCCTAACTCCAACGGGGTTCTGCGAATTATGCGAACAGTACGCTAGACGTGACTATCGAAGTACAAGGCTTTCACGCGCTAGAAGCTCTATATTGTTAACATGTGGAAGTGTTGATAATAAGGAACGAGATTAACACCAGCTCTTAAACTGGTTAAGTTAATCTTTAAACACATTTAACAAAGTGTTTTTAAAGATTGATTTAGAATATTCTGTAGGCCGTTAGCTCAGTTGGTTAGAGCAGAGGACTTTTTTTGTTACGTAAGTAACGATTGGGTCACTAGTGTAAAATGAATCGGTAGTCTGTAAAGGCGTAACGGTTCAAGGGAAACCCGCTAGTAGTATTTCCGTAAATTCGGCGAACACTAAAGTAAACGTGTTGAATTGAATTCTTAGCTATTAATATGCTCGGAATGGACTCACGAATGCGGCCAGAGCTCCTGGTAACATGTCAACGCCGAGCCAAGCTGTTAAACCTATTACAAAAGTTTTAGGTTGCGGGTTTAGGTAACTACCGTAACGGAAGGTGTAGAGACTAGAGACGGAATGCCTAAATGTTTGTGAAAACACAAGGCGATAGCATAGTCCAGACCACAAACTGCAATGACGTAATTAGTCGTAAATGGCGTCCTGAGATTATATCAAAAGGGTCATTGCAGGTAGCTAAAGCTATAGTGGTAAGCATAATCCTTTGGTCGTCAGTTCAAGTCTGACACGGCCTACAGAATATTCTTTTTAAACAACAACGATAAGTGTCACATAGGTAATTCCTATGTGACACTTATTTTTTATTCGTTTATATTTCAACAGGACTCTCTGTGGAACAAAATATAACCCAGTATAAAGATGGCGGTGTAAAAGGGTACGAAATAGAACTAACCAGTTCTTTTATTTCTACCTTTAAACAGGCCGCTAAACTCTCAAGAGTGGACATCGATATAACCTTTGAGCGCGAAGAATATGGTCGTACTCCGGATAAACCATATGCGACTACTATTATTCTGAAACCGAAAACTAAGCTTGACAGGACTGGCAATGTAAGGTATGCACAATTCTGCAAACTGACTTACGATTTCTGGTTAATGTCCCTTGACCCTAAACCTCTTACCCCCCTTCCAATACTAGGCTTTTGTTTTAGAGCCGAGGAAAGCCAATATGACAAAAATCAAGACTCGTCTGGAGATTGCAAAAGAGTTGTGGGAAAATCGCGCTAACGGCGGTTTCCAAGGAATGGACGCAAACAAAGGTGGCAGGGCATGGATTGATGGTGAATTCCAACTCGATGAACTGCAAGCCCTTTGCGTTATCATCAAAGATCATGCCGGTAAACATGCTCAAACTTTTGATGATTACATTTTGTACCATCATAAAGCAACAGACAAGGAAGACGAATATATGGAACTCAACCAAGAGCAACAAGACATAGCTGAGCTCACACAAGAGCAAGCTAAAGAAAAGGCTTTCATTGAAAAATGGAATCCTAACAACCCACAGACACAGTTGTACTGGAACAGAACACCGTGCCGTCTCTATTGGGCGCTCTCATACGACATGCAAGACAATGACATGCCTAAACTTGTTGAGATGTCCAAAGAACTCTTGGAGATTTATGGCGAGAGCGCTAACCGTAATAACAGCGCTATTCAAGCAGCCTTGATGGTTCTTAATAACCAATAACGGCCAATAATATTTTCACTAGGAGTTATAACATGGGAAAAATGCACGATCGTTTGAAAGCAGCCGGAATGAGGGTATCCGCTATTGACATCAATGAACTTGAAGTATCTGGGTCTAAGGAATACTTCATAACCTTCTTTGCTGCTGGTCTTAAACATATCCTTACTAGTAAAACTAGTAAGGATGTCACGGAAGAGCGAGTAAAGCCGTTAGCTACTTTGTTCCATGACCTGGATCAATTGAGGACTGACAGAGACGCCCGTAAAAAGGATATGAAGTTTCAAGCTATTGCGAGAGAGCTTCGCAAGGTCTGTGCGGAACTCGATATCGACGATACCCAGGAAGCTATTAGGGTACATATCCAAAAGCATTTAGGCGATCTTCTCAATGAGACGATCGAAGAAACTCAGCGGTTCACTATTAATGAATTCGCTAAACAGTTCATGTCTACTCCTTCTCAACCCGGAAACACCATCGTTGCCTCTGGTATGGGCGGACCAATGTTTGACGGAATGGACATGAGTCGCTTTATGTCTAAGAAACATAACAGTTAACTAAAAAGGATTTAATCATGGAGCCCTATATGTGGGAAACTCCGTGGTTCCTCAACTGGCCGTATCAGATACTGCTGGAATTCGTGACTGAAACACGCACCCGATTTGGATGGCAGTCCAAAGAAGGTCAGACTGCCTCTGCCAAGGCAGGAGACGTTCAGCCACCGAAAGAGAAACCACGACCGCCTTGCGAGGCGGTATACAAATCAACTTTCGAAACCAGATAAATACTTATAGTGCTGGTGGCTAAAATCCAAAGGCGAGATTGTACTCCCTTTTAAGAGTTAGTCATGGAATCGTCGACATGCTCGATGCTCGCCATGCAAAGTTTGCCTGTCAACTTGGATGAAGACAGGATGTGAAAATTGTTTTCAGGATAGTGATAAAGTGAGTGTGTATAGTGCGCGAGTGGCGAAATAGGTAGACGCACCTGACTTATGTTCTATCGGCTAATAATTAATCGGAGACTCAAATCTTGGATTAGTTTACGGTCGAACAGAAATTTGAGCACCTACGAAAAATACAGAAGTAGTCAGCTTGGTACCGGGCTTAATGGCTTAGGGTAAGGCGTACGACCAAAGGCGTAACTCTGTAATCGAAAGACGTATAAACAATGGGAAAGTGACTGAGGTCAGACTCTGCGCATATTCGGTGTAAATCCGATACCCTATTGGGTGAATCTTCTTAAATTCGGCGAACACTAAATTAAATCCTAAGGAGCACAGGTACTGATTGGTACTTAGCTCAAACCAGGTTTAAAATTTAACATGTCAACGCCGAGCCAAGCCCGTAACTTAATCGGACCAGCTTTAAGTAGCTCATTACGGTTAACGTTCGGGAAGGTGTAGAGACTGAACAGGAAGTACCTAATTGTATCTTTGATGCAGATGGTAAAGACACAGTCCAGACCACGAACAATAAGTAAGTAGATAAAGATGGAGCGAAAGCTTTGAAGTCTCTACTGAGAAGGCCAGCAGGGCCGTGAACAGGTACTCGCAATATAAGAAACTGTTCTATTGGCGTCGAAAGACGAAGTGGTAAGAAAATCAGACGCTTCGTGAATAACGAGCATACCGGTTCGATTCCGGTCTCGCGCACTATATGCATTTAATGGATATTTAAAATCCGGCGGCTCGTGAATAACGGCCTTGCGTGTTCGAGTCACGCTGATGGCACCAGAATCTTTGGATCTAAGCAGAAACCATAAGGGGCCTGGTTCCGCACAGGCTAGGCGAAAGCTAGTCGATGTAACTCTATAGAACCTGAAAAGGAACTTGTGAATAACTTCTTCATCGCGGGCTTAGACCAAAGGTTACTCAAGGCAATGCTTGGAAACTTGTATTGCGTATCTTCTTAAAAGCAGCGAATTAAAGAATGTAGATGAATGAGCATGTAACGGCAGTTCATGCAATATGTCGAGCTTTAGTGGCTTCGAAACCCATGAGAGCTCCGTGGAGTAGGGGTCCTCCAGCTGCATCAGTTAGTACTATGAAAGAGAGTACGCGTATCGTCGGTCTGAAAAGATGTCCTCGGGACAACGGCGTGTGCTATCGATTCTCTATCACAGATAGTCAAGGGATGCGTAGGATAGTCGCGAGCGTCGAAGCTTAGTCTCCGGGCTAAGTGGAGCAACCTTGAAATAGCGGCCTGAACTTGATGACTAAATGTATGACCATGTAAGAAGAACCTAATGTTTGACGTGTTTGTCACGCTATGGTTAAATGGTCAATACTACGTGAGGTAACTTATGTAGTTCCTTTACTTGAGGGGAATAATCTATCCTTAGGGTTAACACCTTAGGGATAGGTTATTTACTCTGTTTTATTTTAACACTCATGAAGAAATTTATAACCCCAACCATCATAGTTTTTCTTGTATTGATATCTTTTATGATTCAGATACTTATGGCTAAGATGAAGAATGACACTGAGAAAGAATCTTTAGAACAGCAGAAGTGGCAAGAGGCAGGTTGCCCTGTATACCGCGGTGAATGCGGTAGTAAACACAAATACAGTTGTGAAAGAAAGGCCGCTGTAATTGGTCGTAACCAAGTTGGTGATACGTTTGTAGAGGCTTATCCTCTTTGTGCAATAAAGTGATTTATGAGTAACTCTAACGCAAAGCAAAAGCAGGACGAACTGGTTTTATCTTTTATTAAAACGATTAAAACCAGTTCACCATTGTTATCGGCTGATGTGACTGATAATCGAGTTCCAACCGGTACTGAGACTTATCGCGTTCGTATTGAATTAACTTTTGATTCATCGACTTCACACGACCACAAACTAGCAGTTCTGAACAAATACAAAGAATGGGCAGCCATTCATTTACCGGGACTGACTTTGGAAGAAATCTATGACAAAGGCTTCCAAGTGAATATCAAAGAACGGTTACCGACTAAACTTAATAGTGGGATAAATAAAACTGTTTAGCTGATTAGATGTAGACAGAATTAATCCCCAATAGCTCAGTTGGTAGAGCACCGGACTGTTAATCCGTAGGTCACACGTTCGAGCCGTGTTTGGGGAGCCAGACAAAGGATATCGCACGCCCCATTGTAACTTTCTTGGAGTAATCTATTTAAGTAGGCGAGCGGTATCCCACTTGTTTCAGAATTTAAAGGTTTCATAAGGGTTTTCGTCGACCCGCAGTGAAAGAAAATAGTTGTGTGTTTGGAAGCTTTACCAGTGGAGCAGCCAAACTGAAGACGGAAATGAAGACGGGGATCACGGGAGTTCAATTCTCCCCACCTCCACCACAAGCTAGTTAACCGAAGATTATAAGTACCAGGCAGTAACCCCTGGACTCAGACGGTAGAAAACAGTAGTTCTACTTATAATCGTTGAGGTAGTTTTCAAGCTGGCTTGTGATGGGGGTGACTTGGGATCGAGTCCGCGGGATAGTGAAAGTCAACAACTCGAGGTAGTACGTATTGCCACCCTCGTTAAATAAAACGTACAAAAAGATAGATGCAGCAAATGATGCAACCTACCTGCAGGCCGCTAACGCCTAATGCATAGTCTCTCTAGAAGCGTAGCAAGGTGATAACGATCCAACCTACGTAGACAGAGATGGCCACGGCAGTACAGTAACATGTACTCTATGTCTCTCAGACCGTGGCACCCCTTAACATGCGTGAACAAGTACATACGTAAGGATAACACCTTACGTATGTACTTTAACTTTATTTTTTTTTGTCCTCTTCTAAAACAACTGGATCAAATATACTTTATTTGAGACTAATAACAATTCTGTGAAATATGATAAACCTTTTCACCCATTATGAACGCGACACTTACATAAAGAGGCTAAGGAAATTCGTAAGGATAACACCCTTAAGCTCTAGGCTTAGAAAGCTCAACAAACGTAAACTTAAGAAAGCCCTAAATCGTGAGCAAAAAGATAACTAAATACAATACAAAGACCGTAGCTAACGCTATCATTCTTTCTTTGTATAAAGCTGGTAAACGTAATCAACATCCGATGAAGATACAGAAGCTTCTCTATATCTTCCACGCTTGGAGCTTGGTATTCTTTAAGAAATCGTTCCTTAAAGAACGTCCTAAGTCGTATCCTCATGGTCCTATGTTTGAGACTTTGTTTGCTGAACAGAAAGGTATGGGCTCTGGGGAATTCTTTAAAGAGCTGTGTTATCCAAGTGGTGAACTCAAACCACTTATGCCAAGTCACGATGATGTTGATTTCTGGGATACAGTTAACCAAGTCGTTTACCAACATAAAGATTTTGATGAACTTCAGTTAGCTGCACTTTGCAATAGAGAAGCAAGTCCTTGGGATAAATCACGTAAGATGCAATTATTATTTATTCCAGATGAGTATCTCATTACCCATTATGGGAAATTGTTAGAAGAATCTAAAACACAGAAAGCAGTTCAATAAAATGTCTATACGTGAAAAAGATACTCCTGTATTCAATATGACTGTGGATGAGTTGTACACGCCTAGAGATGTTCAATTCCTAAAAGATTGGATGGGTTTTTTCAAGGTATCGTCAAACCAATACAAGTGCGATATGAACGTTTACAAATTGAGCTCTAAGCAAATGAGGCTCAATTCACGTAGACTTAAGAAGGCGATTAAGAATAAGGTAATCAAACCTGTAGTGTTGGAAAACGTGTACCCCGCATCATTAGACGTCGCACCTGCAGATGACGCAACGGTAGCACTTACCGTCACGTTCAAACCCGAATAAGGAACCCTATGTCCCCAAACCCTCAAATAGATGATCCCGTCATCATCGAAATGCATGTTTTCACCCTAGATGTCCCAACGCCTCGAGGTTCCATTATTGGTGACTTTGAATGGGTTGGCGATAAAGGGATGGATGGATCGACTCTAACTGCATACGGTGAGCTTGTTACCAATAATTACAAAACCCGTAACGAAGGTTGGTCGTTCGTGAACTTGCAAAATGCCTCACACTCAATCCGAAAAGTAGAGTTGCGCGATAACAAAGAAGTATGGGCAACCATTGAACTTCTAAAGAGTGCTCAGGGTGATTTTGTTCGTAAATGGTTGCAAGAAGGAAAAAGCATACGTCTGGGTCAGCGTGGTACAGGAAGATACAATGGTGCCAAAGAATACCCAGTCATGCGTGAATTCAAAATGTTCACAGTAGATATCCTGATTGAACCAGACAACGTTTAAGAGAAACGTGACATGCCTATTAACAGAAGAGGATTTCTATCAGGAATCCTCTTAGCATCTGCAGCGCCTGCTATCGTTCGCGCATCTACTCTGATGCCCATTTATGCGCCTAAGCAACTCTCTATAAAAGAGTTAGTATTGGAAGCTGAACTTCAAACTTTGAGGAAGGTTGGGTTTGTGTACGATGCTGATGTAAGTTCTATGTATGCGTTTGAACGTGCTAGAATTGATAGTGAACTTAATGGAAACTTTTACTACTTTGACGATCTGGTAGCTGTAAATGCAATTAAACAAATTCAACCCTCTAGTTATTACTAAAATCCAACACTCCGGCAGTGAACGGATGTTTGGTATTCGTTTTGGAAAACATGAAGATAAAGAAACTAAGATAGCTCGCAGTTATCTCAGATTCGATCTTTGGAAAGTGAGTTACCGTTTAACTCGAACCTGATTGGATACTTATGACAACAACGCGACGCGGGTTTCTATCCGCTATACTTATTGGGGCCACTGCTCCGGCTATAGTGAAGGCATCCTCATTGATGCCTATTTTTGTTCCACGTATCGAGATCATTCGTCATTTAAACTGGGATGCCGATGAGATTGAACGCGAATACAAGAACGTATGGAAATCCGAGAACTATGTTTGGACACCAGATATAGTTATTGTCACTCCTCGTAGTCTGGACCGTAATGAGTCGGTTCAACCGAGATTTGACTTTAAGCCGTTGAACTTACCATATTACAACCGGTAAAGTGAAAAACACGACCGTTAAGAGTTCAAATAGAAAGAGAATCTGATGAACGAAATCAATGATGAGGAGTTTTTTGGTCGACCTATTCAAGAAGTCGCAGATGACTACGTCTACACGAAAGAAGGACTTGTCCCTTTGCGAGCTAACCCGACAACCCCCGTAAGTTTAGGCGGTATTAAACCAGGTGAAGTATTCGTTATTACAGCGGGAGGTAAGATGCCCGTAGGTAGTTTACTTCAGAATGCTTACATTGAAAACGCCCTTAAAGGGAATGCTTTCAATAGCATGTGGAAGAGTAAAGATCCTAATGCGGTGTTTGATCCTGAAGTAGTTTATTCAGCTATGTCTAAAGACATCTCCAAGATGGTTCATAAGGACTTATCTGAAAAGGTCGTAATCATGAGTAGGCAAACGGGTAAAACACGTTTGACTCAATCTTTGATAGACGAGATTCTAGATGTATCTGGTGAAGTTCGCCATTTTGATCCAGCTTACCGTAGTCCTGACGAGGTTATTCTAATTGCGTTAGATTTAAACAGACGACTTAATTCTCCGTTTAAGGCAACTGTTGAGAAGTCTAGAAAAAATGGTTACATGAAGTTTGCATTAAAGCAAGCCTTATCGTTATCTGCAATAGTGCAAGCCACTGATCTTAAAACTATTTACAGTGAACCTGTCAAATATGTTCCTAAGAAGTCTAAGCGTAATAAGTTTGATCAGCTCGCTCAGATAAATGAAGCGCAAGCTAAAAAGCGTAGAAATGGAAAGAGGTAGACATGATTAAAGTCTTTTGGCTGTTCATGAAATACATAGTGTTACCTACACTAGTATCGTTGATGCCGGCTCTGTTATTTATCACCGCTTTCAATAACGCTAGTAACGATAGGTTCTTCGTCTTAACTGGATTAGGAATACTCACGATACTTTCTTTCTGCGTTACGATATCTGTGGTTCGTAGTAAGTCGGATTTCCCGTTTTCGTTCGAACTACCTAAGTGGTGGCAATGGTCCATCATTTAAAGATCGATGGCAGAATAGACAACAAACATAAGACATCAAGGGATACCCTTGATCTCTTATGTGTTTCTTTTTTTTCAACGATACTGCGTTATATCGCCAGTCTTTATACCCCAAGTATCACCTATGTTCTTCCTAAGACTTGGAAAGCATGCATTAAATTTCTTCATATAAACTTTGCTATGTTGTCCAGGATGCTGGTACCAGGTATACAACGGTTCAGGTAAATGGCCGACTTTACCTGTCATAGCGACAGATGCCCTCATCAACCACTCTATGCCGATACCATGGCTATTAGCAATCTGTAATGATCGAGGATCGATAGCTGAGGATTTTAATATACACAGGTTATGTGCAGACAAAGGTGTTGTTGCTATCGATGCGAACGTTCTTCTACCTCGCATAGATTCATACCTTACGCCACTTTGTTCTATCTGAATAACCTCATCTGTGAACAACATGTCTAATTCATTGTCGTTAATGATTCTCATACACTTAGATAACGAATCAGCTTCTATGACATCGTCGTCATCTACTATAGTAGTATAATCGTCAATGCGTGCTGATTCGTATCTCATACCTGTATGGAACTCTTCACGTGGACAAACTAGAATGACATGTTTAACGCCCGGTACTAAAGCAGCTTGAACAGATTCCTTACATCTTCCAAGTGTTTTAGTACCGAGGCTTCTAGTAAGTGTAACTACTGTTAACGTGGTCATTAAGCTGGTGCTGGTAAACTATCGCCAATGCGTTCGAATGTAATGGTTGCGCTAAATAGTAGTAACCATTCTATCGGCATTGGTACGTTAGCATTAAACCAATCTTTAATGGTTAAACGCGCTTCAACAGAGGTGACGTCAATATAAAACTCATGAAGCCACGCTGCAAATTCAGAGTCTTCCGTCAGAGTTATTCTTCCCTTATTAGGAAAGCGATTATCACTGAGAATTTCCAAACCGTAGCTAGTGTTGGTTAAAGTACCGTATGAACAATCCAAGAAAGCATCGGGTGTAACCGTTATGCTATCTGAGAAATTACCGGACCTTCCAACCATAGACTGAACAGTGACACGGTAGTAACCCGTTTCATTTATTACGAATTCATCTAACCCGCCATCGTAGCTAACAAATGGTGAAGTGTTTGCATGTGTGGTGTCTATCTCCCAACCCACGGTATGCTGTCCTTGCTCGATTGATTGAGCATCTGAGAACACTTTTAAGATATTCAAATTACCCGGAGCTCTTACGAAGTTATCGGTGATACCTGACATTCTCTCTACTACGATAGTAGTGTCGTGAGTCATTTCCCAATCAGCAGGATCCAACGGTTCACCAGACTTACCGTAAAGGAAAGTATTGATCATTAACTGCGAACCAGCGACCATGGAGTTAATGATGTATTCGTTGGACCAAGAATGAATCTCAGAATCTGAATTCATTAAGTCTACGGCAGTCTTAGAGATTTGCGTATCAAAGCTAAAAACTTGAACGTTGTTATAGTTACTAACCTTAGAGCCGTAACTAATTTGGTTACTAGCGGGCGGTACAACAGTAGGCGCTGTACCTTGGTTGGTACGATAAGCCGTAACAGTTACACGTATGCGGTAAATGCCGTCCTTATCGAATTGATATAACGAGCCATAGCTGCTAAACGTTACAAGATCTTCACCGATAACGTACTGGTTATCTAGAATAGCTGTTTGACTCTCCGAGAATTCGTAATACTGAGATTGCGAGGTTAAACGGAATATCTTCAATGAGTTACTCACAACAGGCGTAGAACCACCACCAGTACTGTTGATGGTTAACCCGGAAGGACCGTCTACAAGTTCAATGTTACTACCTGGTAACAAATAACCTGCAACTACATTCTTAACCGAAGCTCCAAAGCTATCAATGTCGCTAACGCTATGAGTATGACCGGTGTCTGATTTGTTATCGACAACTAATGTCAATGAATCTAAAGACGTCTGTAGAGAACTTGCCACGGTTTCTATAGTCTGATCAATACCTGCTACGGTAGCGTCGAGTAAAGTAGTTACTTCAGATTGTAAAGCATACGGATTTAACGTTGCGGCTAAGTCGGTAATTTGAGCAGTTGTATGAGTATGCGCAACATTGGCTTTGGTATCGATTTGCTGAGTTACAAATGTTGTATCAGCTTTTAACGCCATAGCTTGGTTAAGACCAGTCACATCACCAATGCCGTGCTGATGGATCTGCTCAGCCTTAGAAGCTAAATTTGCAGACAGACCTGAGACATCAGAGATTGCGTGCTGGTGTACCGACTGTGCTTTGGAATCCAATTCCGTTTGCAATCCGGTTACAGAAGAAATAGAATGCACATGAGAATGAACCGGCTCATTAGCGATAGCTTGTGTTACAAAAGTCTCAGTGGCTAAGCCTTCTGGCAACTCTGGGAGATTGGTTATTTCGCTAGCGTCGTGGAAGTGGTTAAGATCGCTTTTACCAAGAAGCGCTTGCGATACAGCGGCAGCATCTGCCTTAGTAGCCAAAACCGTAACTAAACCAGATACACTGTTTATATCGTGACCATGGATAGACGCAGCCTTCTCATCTAATGCTGTCTGTAGTCCGTCGACGCTGGAGACAACGTGAGTATGGGAACTATTGGCTTTAGCTTGAAGTGTCTGTGATAACCCGCTTATCTCTTCAACAGAATGCGCATGACCTATGTCCGACTTATTTGTAAGGATAAGACCTAAGTTTGCAACGTCATTGATATCGTGACCGTGTGACACATTAGCTTTGGCATTCAAAGCTGTTTGCGTAGCTGTGCTGATAGGTTTATCCAAATCAGCAGTGTTATCTACACTACCCAGACCCACGGTGTTCCTATTTGCTTGAGACAATAATTGACCCAACGTATATTTATAGGTTACGCCAGAATAGAAAACTGGAAACAGCGCACCACTATCGAACTGGGGAATATCAATAAGTTCCCCAATGTTTTTACCACCATTATTGTCAGACATTATAAATCCTTGTTAGTAGACCATAAAATTTAAACTTTATTCCCTTTCCTATGGAATAAGAGTGATATATACTTCACTTGACAATCCGTCAACTATAATCTAAAATCGAAAGGATAGATTAAAAACATTTTTCAAACAAAGGAGAAATTATGAAAAATAACAAAAAAAGAGTAAGCAAGACTGTTAGAGTTGAAACCAACCCTGACCCATTTGTGTTATCAATAACTAAAAAAGTCATAACTGGCATTTTAAGTCGATTCGCATTTGAACAAGTCAAACCTTACTTAGATATGGCAGTCGATATCGTAAAAGATATCTTCTAAGCTATAGAAGAAATACCTAGCCTGCGGTTAAACCGATGTGGCGGTATTTTCAATGTATTCGTCAATGAGTATATCGAAAATACTTCAAAGGGATTTGCAATGAATGACAATGATAATTCACATACATATTTTCAAATCTTCAACAGTCTGGACCCTAAGATGAGAAACGATAAACCTACCGCAACCGTTTATGTCTCAGGCGATGGACCACATGAAGTACCTATCATAAACGGTCAAATAAATCTGACAGGCATGATAAATGGTCCTGTTAGTATCAGTTACGATCTGGACGATCTTGGTCCTGACCCAATCCAACATGAGCCTGAAGAGAAAGCCAAATACAAACCCACTAAAGGTAAGCGTGACAAATTCTCACGTCTAGCTGTAATTCAACAAGTACAACGTAACAGGAATCGTAAATGATGCAACAATACATGGCTTTAGAATCTGCGATAACTATGTTGAATCTCGGTGAAAGAATCGAGAACACGTTAAACAGCAGAGGGTTAAGTGCGATTGCCAATTTAGTAACCATGACGACGCATGAGCTTTACGCAATTCCTGATTTGTCTACAATAGACATTATTAAGATTAGACGTTCACTGATGCTTGTAGGGCATAATTTAGATGAATCGCCCGTAGAACGGGTTGATCATTGGTTAAATGCTAAAACATATCCTGAATTTAAAGGAAGGTCAAGGCCTTCCCACATTCAACATGTCAAGCATATTGAAGGTATAACCATTAATTTGGATACCTGTGGTCACCACTCTATCCTTGGCGCAGTTATGGATAGTCTCATCAATTTGCCGTATCGACCCAAACGTTTTGTTGTAGCAATCAAACAAGTAGTTCCAGGATTTGATGTTGCTCGTGAACTACAACGTGCTCGCTACACATTGGGTACCGAGGTGTTTATTATCGATGCCGTTTATAATGGCGAATATGTGAAAGTCTAATATGGAATTCTTAAATTCAAAAATGATTCTTATCCCAGTCGTCCTGTATGTTTTACTTTTCGTTTGGCTTTTAATTCAATACTTGAAAGTTAAGAGTGTTAACAAATATCAATACCGCGCCATTGGCTATCTTAAGACTCTTCTTAATGAGCATAACATCGAACACGGGTATCAAGATATAGGCGCACCAGCAGAACAACCCAAACCTGAGAAAGAACGCATCGAGATTACGTTGCTCGACGATAGCTTGTTGACATTATTTAACGACGAGATATCAAACTTTATTTACTGGTATGAAGAGACCGACAGCATAGACGTCAAAGTACCCGTAGATGAGGGTTTCGTTATTGTTGTTCGTAATCACGTTAAACTGATTAAGTTCTACGGGAAATACGAATCTGGACTAAAAGCATTACACGTCAAAAAAGGAGAATTGCAATGAACTATAAACTTGATCTGGGTAACGTTGAACTTGATGGAACCGTTACAGCAGAGGTACTAAGTTTTGATCCGGCTACTAAAGTTTTGCGAGTCAAAATGAAAGGTAGTCAAGCAAAGATGAAATTTACGGTGGTTGAGGGCGAATACGATCCCGCTACCATCGCAACCCAGAGTTCGATTGTCATTACTCCAAAAGGTGAAATGACGATTGCGCCTGTTAACCCCAAACCCGTTAATCGAACCAACGGTTGTAACGATCGCTCTGTTTCGTACAAGAGTCTTTAAACATAGTGACACTAGAACCCAACGGTTCTAGTGTCACTTATAACTTTATTTCTATGATATTCGAACAACAAGCTGGTTTCCTTATTCATAGGCACGGTCAGATATTGTATTCTGAACAGTTCAAGACCTTCGATCACAGTGGTCATATTCGATACGGTTACGACTACCTGAACACTGCGTGTACTTTCTTTTTTGCGCTTGACACAGGCATAGATGCAGTGATAAACACTGTAAACACTCACACTAAAGCTCATCTGTATTGGGAAAGTATTATCTCATTAATAGAGATAAGAGACAAAACAAAATCTGAGAAGATCAAACGTTTAACTGAACAAAAGCTTGTTTATGTCAAAGAGAAATATAAACAGTTAGCTTTTAATCTGTTAAAGGTTCCTAGTTATGAGAAATTAGCTTTTCTCATGGATACTGACACAATCTTGCGTGTAGGTCGAATGTTGATAAGTTCAGATAAAGATGTAGAGCTAGAAGGAATGAATCCTGTAGTTCTGGAATACAAGTTTGATACTTTACCAATTTCTACATTAAGCGAATGGATAATAACTAAAGATATTGTCCACGAGGAATGTCTTCATGCTGCTATGATGTCGACCGACACTAACGAAGAATTACTAATACTACTTCGAAAGATGGGAGTTATCAAAGTTGGCAAATGGAGAACCCACGCCGAGCTCATCAAAGATATTGATTTCAAAAGACACGCTCAGGCAAACAGAGACAAACTGTTTGATGAGACATGTAAGGAATTAGATGTGTTTGTTCAAAAAGCTGTAAAGGATATGAAGAAATGAGTATCTGTTTACTTCATAATAAAGAGCTATTCGCGGATAGAGCCGGTTTAGCAATTAGTCGTCCCAGTCATTTTCGAGAAGTTAAGAAACTATTCGTTTCAAAATGTTCAAGATTAGCAGTTGCTGTTACTGGAACCATTATCGTTGAAGACGATAACATGGATGACTTTATGAACAAACTCACAAACGTTCTTATAAGTCATAAAGACAGACCCGGCAGAGTTACGTTAAGTGATAAACTCAAAGACTTCTTAGAAGACAGAACCATTATTGCTGTAACTAGACATCGCGCTTATATCTATAGTAACGATGTCTTAAATGAACTGGACCTTAGGGTTGATTGTGCAATGGGCAGCGGTAACCTAGCATGCTTAACAGCACTCATGGCAGGCAAAGGACCTATCGAAGCGATGAGGATTTCATCGTTAAGTGATCGTTTAAGCTATTTGTCTGATATAGATTCTATAAAGATGTCAAATCTCTTGGAATGATCAGTATGTCGGAGTGGTGGTTGAATTCCACTCCGACATACAACTTACAATTTAATACAGCAATAACTATGAATAAGCCAACAATTGAGACATATATCGGACAAGGAATTGTACCTGCTCCGGTTATACCGAGAAGCGTGTGCGGTATAACAAGTTCACAAGAAGCTCCAATGGAGCTAAAGGGCCCGCTTATTCTTTTTTCTAGCGGATTAGATAGCACCTACCTTGTTCGGGAAGCTTTGAAAACAAGTAATGTACATTTACTGTACGTCATGGGTAATTTCAATAGAGCAAAAGCTGAACAAGAACTCGCAGCGCGAGAGAAGATTAAACAATGGTTCAATGATAATCCTGAGAGCCAGTACAGAATTATTTCCGATACTATCCAGCAATTCGAGATGGGTGATAGTTTTCAAATGATCAATGCGGTCAAACTGTCACAGCCGTTAATGTGGTTATACCCAGCTATGTATTACTACAAGCCTGGATTACATACAAGTGTTCAAATCGCTTATGTGAAGAACGATCACATGAGTCCTCACTTAGACGACCTTACAAACGCTTGGAACATTCTAACCAAGTTCATTAAGGCAGGGCAAATCCCTTTGACATTCCCTGTAAGGGATGTCGATAAGAAGGACAGTTACAACGCATTACCCAAAGACCTTAGGTCACTTATCTGGGTTTGCGATAATCCAATGATTGATGGCAATCGAAACATCATTGAATGTAAGCAATGCGGACCATGCAAACGTAGAGCTACTTATCTTAATCAGGAGTCAACGTGAAGAATGCAAACACATGGGATCCTGAGTTTTATCCTTGTTATACGCCTGAAGAGATGTTAAAGCTAGGTGTCTTCGAGGGTAAATACATCAACAACATCAAAGGTATCCCGTCCTCTTGGAAAAGTCTTCCAAAGGTACTAGGTCCTAAAGACGAACCCGATGAAACGTTAAATCATTATGGGGTGAAGTCTAGACAACCTTTGTCTACTTGGAAGGAAAATAAATGGATCAAGACTGATGAGAACGGTTGGTTCCATTGGTACATCCTTTATTACCAAGGTAGACGTTTAGGTGAAGAAGATAAATGGCAAATCAATAGGTGGCGTTCTTTCGTTGCAAGGCACATGGGGCAGATCAAAGCCAACTGTACTTTAACGGATAAGGAATGTCGTCCTGTTCAGCGTCAAGGTTTACTCCAATGGGCTTGGGATAGTAGTAAACTCTTTACAGAAGAGCAGGGAAAAGATAACCTTAAGAAGCTAGGAATCCCTCTGACTCTAAGTAAGGAATCTTTGTTAGATCAGTGGTAACAATATGGAAGCTTTTATGGATAACTTATTAAACCTGCTTACATACTTCTGTATGTTAAGCGTTGCAGCTGAACGTGCAGTTGAATTACTTAAGAACATGTTTCTTAAGAAGCTAGGTACCTCTATGGTTTGGTATCAAGTCATAGCGGGAGTTATCGGTGGCATCATGTGCTATTATTCGCCACCTCCCACTACTCTCATTAACACCGAGACGTGGGTTACGGTGATTGCGACAGGTCTTGCAGTGTCAAGTGGTTCTGCCTTTTGGAACACTATGATAGACACCATGACCGCCATCTCTAAGAACATGAAAGCGGCTAATCCTACAACGCCAGCTAAATAGAGAACAAACAGACAAGAGAAGGCATTTGCCTTCTCTTGTCTTAGTCTCTTTTTTCTTCGTATTCAAAAACACTTGGTTGACACTCTACCTGTTCGGAATTCACAACTTTCTCTACTCCGTCTAACTGAAGTAGTATATTGAATCCAGAAATAACTACACTTTGTATAGTTCTAGTGTAGCCGTTATGGTAAACTAACTTACCCGGAGTGAAGATAGGTAGAGTAAAGCGCTTCTTAGCCATTACTTCTTCCCTTCATGTTGGACATATGATCACCCTCTTGTAAGAACTTTAGACTACATATACTTTATATGTTGACACGTTGCTATTTGTTTATTTAAAGGGAAATCATGGTCACACTGACTAAGAAGATTAACGGCACTAACAAGAGTAAACTCAAATCCAGAACACCTATCAATATCGCAATCTCTAAGAAAGATTCCGATATGCTTAAAGCTGGACCACGCGAAGCTATCAAACGGATCATTGACGGTAAGGGACTTCCAACTGACTGGTATACGTTAATGTTTCGTACAGAAGCATATCGTATCCTAGGAGAGAAGTTCTATACCGAGCAAACTGCTCAAGAACTTAAAGAAGTCACAGACGTTTGCTTAGCGCTTAAAGATCGTTATATCCAAGAGAGAAAATGGATACTAACGCAAGAAGAGCAGCAACTTCTTGAAGCTGGTCTTGACGCTGCGGATCAAATGCAAGACGATAACTTGCGCAGACACCAACTCGATGCTTATAACGAATCTAATAGGTATACCACTAAAATTGCACAGTCGATCGAGGATGAACTCGACCGTCTCTCACGTAAGGAACCACAAACAGTATGAGTTCGCAAGAAGAACACCCTTTTCCATCTTTGGAAGAATTTCTAATTCAAACAGAACCTCAATCAGAACTACCGAAAGCAATAGAAGAAACACCTGTTAATTTTCCCACCATTCTCGCTGATTCTCTGGATGACAACAAGCAGCTTAAGTTAGGAGAACTGGCTGCTGAGTTGTATATTGCCTCTTACGGTGTATGTGGCACTACCACGGATAGTGTTTTGCGCTTATGTAACGCTAAGGCAGGTAGTCGAGGATTTAAATTTGGTTTCAACGCAAGGATGAGCCAAACCAGTCACCGAGTTCGAATTTAATAAACTTTAGGATTTAAACCATGGAACATTTATCTATATTTCTAGGTAACTATTGGAAAGTCATTGCACTTTGCTGGGCGACATTTGCTGTAGTAGGTACATTAGCTTTGTACGTGGGTTACGGTTTTGCAATGGCGGCTATCGGCGCTCACGATAAAGGACTGACATCTAAACCGGTGTTTGTCATCGATGCAATTCTTTGCGTCATCATCGGCATTTTGGATCTGGTCCTGAACCTTTTCGTTTATAGCGTAGTGTGTTTAGATCTGCGACCACGTTATTGGTTCACAACCATTTCTTGGCGCCTGACATACTACAACGAAGATCCTGACGAATGGAAGTATCGTCGCACAGTGGCTTCTATCTTCCAAGCATTCTTGGACGGTAAAGATCCTAATGGCGATCATATTCGTGGACCCGGAATGATACTTAAAGTATTTCAATCGCAATCTAAGAAGTAGAGTGTGATTCAATTATGCCAAAACGTTACGGTAAACGACGAACTCTCTTAATGCGTTTCATAAAACGGTTGAAAGAAGAACTGGGTTTATGAAATCGATTATCGGATATTTAAAGAGAATTTATTTCATGTACAAAGTAAAAGAAGAGATAGCTAGGCATGTTCCGCGTGATACCCGCCACAGGGGCACATGCATCGAAGCTTTGTATATCATTCTCAGTAGCGGAGAACCAGTTGCACCTGAGAATGTTTATTCATTCATTGCAAACTTTGCTAAAACTGAACAACTAACCGTTTCAGGGTTAGTTCAATTGTTCTCGTATGAGATCGATGAAGGTATTCGTAACGGCATCAGTGAGTCTACCCAACTCGATGTTATTCGTTCACGACTTTAATAAAGCGGACCCATGCCAAAATACCAAAACCCGTACGTAGTCAAGGAACTCGAAGCAATAATTCCTGCGCAAACAAAACATCGGGATGATTTAATAAAATTGATTTCAATCTGTCTATCCTTAGGTGAAGAAGGTTGTACCGATGAATTGTTAAAGGTTACAGGTCGTTATACAAAAGTCATTTTTGAACAAATTGCTAAGAATGAGGACATGACCATCGAAGAGTTTATTATTAAAGCTTCGAAGGATATTCAAACGGGTATCGATAACGGTAAAAGCTTTGATGAACAGCTTGACCTGATACTTTCACATATTTGAGCCACCTAGGAAATTCCCATGACCCCTTGGATCATTGCGGCTATTGCTGTTTTCTGTTTTCTTATTCTCAGCATTTCTTACGTTGATAAACATTGGACACTCAAACGAGCCTTCAAACAGGTTAACGAATACGGAGATCAAATCAACGATCTAACCCGTAAGCTTCATGTTCAAGCAAACCATGCCATCGATTTTTACGATGCAAAAGTTACACTTGTAGAAGGTGTAGAAGCTATTCCTAATTTCTGGACTCCGGATAATGTCGGAAAAGATCAAGTTTTCATAGTTAAAGACAATGAAAATATCCGCTTGTTTTATCGACCTAAAACAAGCGACACTTTAAGACAAGTTCCAGTAAATTTCTATAACGACAAAGTGTGCTTTAGGCATGAAATAGATATCCTCACAACAGAGCGTAAAATACAGTTGCGAGAAATCAATGATGATAGGAACAATAATCCGTTCTCTGTTTTCATGGACGCTTATAGCAAAGCTCAATCAGTTGTACTTACCATTGAAGCAAAGGATGGTACAATTTATTTGCTAGATAGAATTTCTATCAAAGATGTGCAATACGATGTCACTGCGGTTGTCGACCAGTAAGGCGAGATATGCAAGCCAGAGAACTCCCGGACGATGAAGTTAAAAGTATTGTACAGCAGATAGAGCAGCAACCCCGTATAACGGGTAAGATCCATCTCAAGTACGAACTAGCCAAAGAGTTCAATGAAACAGATATAGTCGATATCTTCAAGATGGTAGAAGGAATCCATCAAAAGCTCATTGAACACTTTCAATTAAACATGGCTAGTTTTCTGGAAGATAAGAATTGTAACTATATCCTGCGTTATTTCCCTCACTTCTGTATCATCCCGTCGGAGAGTAAAAATAAACTTCAAATCTGTCTTTTGGGTCCTTTAGGAACCCATGTCTTAGGTGTCATTGCAGTTGAACCTAAACAACCATAACACTTCTTAAAGTTCATGAAGTAACATATACTTCATTTGCTAACAACGCAAGGAGCTTATGCGTAAGTTTAAATGGATCGATAAGAAAGAACACCCTGATGAGAGCTTTCTTTGGAGAGTTAATATGGGGTTGTTTATACCAACGGTATTTACCGTAACCATGGCAGTCATTCTGATAGGTTACCAAGTCTATCAGCTTTTCCACTAAACCCGTAACTAGGAGATAACTTGCCAGTCTTTCAAAAGCTCCACGATCTTGATCAGTTATTTAGTCAGCTCACTGAGCCACCTATCATTGTCAACGATCTTGTGAACAACAGCGAAGAGAATAAGGAAGCCATCAAGGATCTGGTAACTACCCGTTACTCCAGTGACATGATTACTTTGATGCCTTCGTGTCGTTGCGGTATTACCAAAGGTGAGTTCTCAGTAGGTATTAAATGTACCTATTGCAATACCATGGTTAAATCTCATATCGAGAACGATATTGAGCCTACCATTTGGTTTCGTAAGCCCAATGGGGTTAGTAAACTCATATCTCCGATTCTCTGGATCATGCTCAAGACCCGGTTTAAGAAATCAGGGTTCAACATCATTCAGTGGTTAACGGATACCACATACCGGCCAGGCGTTAAGCAACCGCTGGTCGTTAACAAACTCATCGAAGCCAACATCCAACGCGGTTACAATAACTTCGTTGAGAACTTTGACTCGATCATGGAGTTTCTGTTCAGTCTGAAAGATTTCCGTAAAGAAGGTGAAGACTTCTTGCAACGCTTACTCAAAGAGAAGCGGCACATGATCTTCTCCGACTATATTCCAATCCCGAATAAGTCATTGCTCATCATTGAGAAGACTAACGTAGGGGTTTACGTAGACCCTATCATTGTCAAAGCAGTGGATGCTATCCTCATGCTTATCTCGATCGACAAGAACTTCCATGACCAGAACCCTCGGGTCAAGGAAAACCGCACAGCTAAGGCACTGTCTAAGTTTGCAGATTTTAACGAATCTTTCAACAAGAGTAACCTCTCCCCTAAGTCGGGTCTGTACCGTAGACACGTATTCGGAACCCGTACCAACTTCTCTTTCCGTGCAGTTATCTCGTCGCGTACCAATACCCATAAGTACAATACGATTGAAGCGCCATGGGGCGTAGGCCTCACAGCCTTTCGACCGCACCTTATCAATAAGCTTCAGCTGTTAGGAATGGATAATAACTCAGCGGTAGGATTACTTCTAGGACACGTTGAGAAGTATCATCCTTTGCTTGACCAACTCCTTCAAGAACTTATTGAAGAAGCCAAACCAATCGGTGGACTCTTTGTCATTTTGCAACGAAATCCAAGTTTGCTCCAAGGGTCTGCTCTGAGAATGAGCATCGATAAGTTCAAGACCGATCCAACCGACCACACAATCGCATTGAGCATATTGTGTGTCAAATCTTTGAACGCTTTTAAGTTAGGCCTCTAGTCTGGTAACAGGCTAGCGAACTCTATTGAATTGCTGGAAACCCCTAAAGCTTCTTTACCAAAGCGGAATGTGATAAACATAAACGCGAAGGTTTGAAAAGTAAGAAGATGAACAATGGGCAATCAGCAGCGAAGCTCCTAAAGAGAGGAATGTCTGGTAATTCCAGCTCCCATAGGAGAACGTTCAACGATCATCCCGTAAGGGAGTAGAGCTCAAGCGAGCTCGAAGCAGTAGACCCCTAGGTAACTAGGGTGAAGATATGATCTGTACTTACATGAAAGTGTAAGATGATGTAAACCATCTGGGTAGCTTAGCGAACTACTTGAACACAATAGGACTTCGACGGTAAACAACACTGCCGTAATTAAACTCGACAAATTGCTGGAAACTCTGACCATTCAGTTGAAGACAATCAGCAGCCAAGCTTTTAAAGAAACCATAAGTCTGCGAAGGTATCCTGAAGAGGAAACTGGAGATATTGGTTTACTTTATATGAAGGTTCAACGACTATCGAAAGGCATCGTGAGATGAACCTAGTAGAGTACACTCAAGTGAGTGGAAACTGCGAGCTACAGTTACCGTACTGTAGAAGATATAGTCTGATCTCTATAGAAATATAGAGCTGCGCGTCACGGTGCGGGATAAGTCTAACGAGCTTATCTGAACATGTATGGATGCTGTAAACGTGAGTATTGCGTTGGATCGTTTCATGTCGGAGAAATGGTATTCGCTAGAACCTATGTTCAATATTATGCAACTCACTAAACCCGGTGAAGTGTCTAATAACATAGCCATACCTAAACCCAACATTGCGACCATATCCAACTGGTTAGCTAGCTAGCAACATTAAGACTCAGGTACCCCTAAAGGTACCTGAGTCTATGTTCAATTTATTTAAAGGAAATTCCCAATGTTTTCTAATGAAACGGTGTCCTATACAGGTAATGTTGTTTTAGGCTTAATTCTTTTTATTGTCTTCCTTTTGTACGGGACACCTAACCTCAGGTCAAGGTTTACTAAAGATAAAAAGCAAACAATTAAGTCATGCTGTCAAAAAGGGACATATACCTCTTAAATACCCTTTGTTGTATACACCCAAGTCCCATATCTTAAGCGTACTGCCAAAAGAACTTCTTGATCTGACATGGACTTGTGAAGACCCTTTAGGTGAGGAAACGCACGATGAGTCTACTTCTACGTTTTCTCAGATTTATAAACCATGCGGTAAATGTATCCCTTGCATAACTCATGCGACTGAGAAATATCGTTTGTCTTTAATACAAAAAGGATTGTGAATCTATGAAGATAAAACGTGCTGAGATGATCAATGAACTCAATGAAGTTCTAGAAGGAACCGATTACTTCGTTGTAAGTGTGGACCCTGATTATCCGCTTATCGATAGGTTACCCGGAGAGACACTAGGTCAGGATAAGTTAACTCTATTGGTTAACAGTATCGCACTGAAGGTACGGTTCAACAATAGTCCTATTATCGTTTATCGGTTTGATAGGGAAGATGAGAACAACATTACCGTCAAGGTTTTCAACACCCATAGTCTTCGACCTAAAGATACCTACGCTTTAGTTCGAGAGTTCAAATACACAACAGCTTCTGATCTCTTAGATGACATCAAGTCAGCTGAACGTTCACTTCTTAACCTCCCAGTTTAACTAAAGGAAATTCTCATGACAAATAACCTTAAAACTTACAATCCAGATGCACGTAAAGCTATTACCTTTTACAGCATGGGCATCTTTGATACTTTCAATGACCGAGACGGTCATAAAGGTCTTGTCAACGATTACAAAAATGATGCGAATCACCTTCACGAGAACGCTCAGACAATGACCGACATGACTAACTTTTCGGTGACTTGTTCTAATACAATATACGAAGAACTAAAAGTTTCAGATCTAGTGTCGGTTCTAACGGAAGAGATCGACAGCGTTACAGGTGTTTTTAAATCCTTGGTAAAAGACATCCCTGAGGCGTCAGTTGAACGTATCAAGACCGCTTTGAAAACATGCGAGTCGCTGTACGATATCATCTACACACCTAATGAACTCTCACCTGAAGAGTTAGAAGCTGTTCCAGCTGTAGAAATCGAACTAGAATTTGAATTCACACAACAAGAGACAGCCGATGAGCCTATTCAGGCAATGGTAACTGTTAATATGGCAGCTGTCTCTACCGGATCATTTGACCATTTGGCTGATGACGATTTGGATACAGATAACAAAATGGTCATTATGAATGTACCCGTGGAATGGTTTTATTCTACATTGAATCAAGATTTCAAACCATTTGAAATATAACCTTGATGCAAGTAACTCTCGAACAAGTCTTTAAAGCACAAAGAGATATCGTTTACATCGATACTGTTCTAGAAGACTATGCAAACCTGGTTCAGGAAATGAAACAACACGTTGTTCGTTTCCAATTAGCCGAAGATAAAAAGTCTTTGGCTATCATTAGGAAAGATTTAATCGATATCACTAACTTTCAATACCAACGTTTAGCTGAGAAGCAAAAGTTGTTAAGGATAGTCAGAGAATACAAAGGAGTTCATTAATGGCTTTATCTAGGCTTGCAATGGGTAAGAATCTGAACATGTCTCGAATCTCAACGATTGAAGAGAAGATTGACAGATTCATAGCTGAACCAAATTCTCTGTCTCTTGGTAACGTAGTTGAGTTCGATCGATATCGAATTGAAGCTATTGTTTATCTTGGAGAAGAAGCAGCCATGGCTTCTGTGCATGAAATCGAGTATCTCGAGCACATGTATAAACAAGCAGGATGGACATCTCTTTATATTGGTGCAAATCCTAATCGCACTGAACAAACTAAAACAGTACAGTGGGATGCGGTGCTGGTTTGGTCGTTAACAAGTTCGTCAATGGACTAACTCAAACATCATGGCTAGGGATGTCCCTAGCCATGATGTGTCTTTCTTTTTTATTTAATATACGCTTATAAGAAAAAATCAGTCATATATACTTTACATGAGGTTATATAGCGATATGTAACTTTAACGAATAGCTTGACGTCTGGTTAAGTCTGGTTCTCGTCTGGAGAATATCTATGTCTAATGCTAAGTCTGCTTTTCAAATCATCATTGAAAATTTCCCAAAAGTTGCCTTTGACGCTAACTGGACAAATGGTACAGGTTATTACGATCACGCTGTTCGTGGTAAAAATGCACCGAAGCTTGAAGAAGGTCAAGCTGTGAAAAGTACTGATAACTTAGGTCGTAAGATGGCGATTGTGGGAACTTCATTGGGTAACGTTATTGTCTTTGAGCGTTTCGCTGACCCTGATAGCGAAGTAATTGTTTTCAACATGCCGCAGTATCTCAAAAAGCTGCTGCATATTACCCAAGGCGCAACTGAAATGCTCAGCCGTAGCAACTTATGAAAACGGCGGTTCTTTGGAAGAGGCAGTTGTTTCCATTTTTTTAATATGTAACTATAGAGTGCTGGGAAATCCCAGCACTCTATAGACTTTCTTTTTTTCTTAGAGTAGGGTCATTAAATGAATTAATAGGACCTATGACATGCAAATACTTAATCGTCATATCGACGGCACTCCGGAAGATTGCGTCTATATAGGACGCGGAAGTGCTTTAGGAAACCTCAAAGTAATTGGTAAGGACGGAACACGCGCTGAAGTTATAGCGTGGTACCGTGATTGGTTACTCCAAAAACTGTTATCTCGCGATTATGCAGTTGAGAAAGTATTTCGTTCACTTGACGAAGATTCCAAACTACTGTGTTTCTGTACCCCTAAACCATGTCACGGTGAAGTGATTGTAGAATACTGGGAAATCGTGAATCAAGCTGAAACCTATGAAGAAGGCCTTAAGTATCTTGAGAAAGCAGCCATCAAGAAAGCTTACGCCCCTACTGCATCTGACTACAGATACTGGCTTATCAATAAGCTTATCTCCAGAGATCCTGCGGTAACGCAAGATTTTAGAGCGTTAGAGCTTAGTACAGTCCTAATCCCTGAAGAATTCAGAGAGATCAAAGACCTTAGTGAATTGGTTATAATCCCTCTTTACAATTCACTGATTGATAACGATAATTACGATATCAACCTTAACCACTTAGCCAAGACAAATGGTTTAATGGTAGACTATAGTCCTTTGACTGACGGTGTTACACATATCAACATCTACAGTAAAGGTCAGACCGATCTTGGTAGAGCTCTTACTAACTTTGCAAAGATAGGGTTCAACCATCCGCAGTACGGTAAGTTTGAATCTCTAGAAGGTTACTGGTATTGGTTTGCTACCGGCAAAGTTCACGAAGTGTTACGTGATCTCTACGGCTACCAAGCTAAAGAAGCTGGTAAGAAGTTTGAACGTTTCGATGTTCCTAACTTCGAGCAAGAGATGAAGTTTGCAATGTATCTGAAGATTGAACAGAATCCTGAACTCAAAGAACAACTTAAGAACAGCACGCTACCCTTTGCACATTACTACTTCTACGGAAGTACGGGCAATAGTAAAATTGTAGCGAATGACAGTTCTAAATGGTTCGTTGATTACATTGAACTCTTAAGACAATATGCGCAAGGTAAAGCTCAGCGTGTTATTATTGCAGGTTCTCGTTCTATTGAAGACTTTGAATTGATTAAGAATGCTTATATTGATTCAGGATTCAACGCTGTGTTGTTTGTTAATGGTGGGGCTAGGGGTGTAGACACCTTAGGCGCTAAAGTTGCTAACGATCGTAAGCTTCCTATCCAGTATTTCATTCCAGATTGGGAAAAGCATGGAAGAAGCGCTGGCATGATTCGCAACAGACAAATGGCCCAGAATGCAGACGCACTATTAGCAGCTTGGGACGGAATCAGCCCCGGTACCAAGAACATGATTGATAACGCTAAAGCTTTGGATCTACAAATTCATATCTTAGAAGTTCAACCCATTGTACCTGATGAGATTTAGAACCCTTTCTAAACACGTCTAGGTCACATATACTCTACTTGAGGAACCCTATGAGTAATTATAAATTTGAAGATCTTTGTAAGCTCCGTCAGAAATGGTTGGAAGCTGCCCGTATCTATTACCTGTTGCCAGGTGACGATACAGGAGTTTCTGATCACGAATGGGACAGAAATGCTTCCATTCTCTACTCTAACCGCGATAAGTTCCCTGACTGTAAAATCCTTAACGATGAAACTTATACCGGAGGTTCATTGTACTGGGTTAAACGTCAAATGTATATCGACGCATTAGAGTTGTATAAATCAACGTAAACCCCAACGTAGGAGAACTAAGTGGCCATTAATGTGATACAGGGTGGTAATGTTGCTTCTTTTGATATGTTAGCTTTCCCGACGCAAAACCCGGCGAACAACTACTATATTCAAAATCAACTAAACAACATTAGCACCACACTCACGGATATCGGAAGACAGTTCATAGAGAAATCCCGTGAAATCTATGACCGCGTTAACGACAGCGATACACTTCGTATTGCAAGGGCAGCCATTCGCGCAGCACAAAATCTCTTTCACCCTAACGAGATTATTCGTCTGCAAGGATTTGATGAGTTACGTTTTGCACAACCCGTAATGCAACGCTACATCATGGCTGAGCCTGTCATTCGTCAGAAGTACCTTAAGCAACAAATCGACGGCTTCTCCGACACTTATGTCAACGTAGATGGTAAAGACGTCTATGAAGAACAATACGACTACCGTCGCGTGATGTCGGGTGTTATTCAGGATACCGTTGACACTGAAGGAAATGCAGGTTGGGTCTGTAAACATTATCTCGATGAGAACCGGGGTGACGACATTGACCTCACGCCTGTTCAGAAGTCCAATATTTTGGCAACATGGGAAATTGCACGCATGTTCATTGATGCGGGCGAAGATCCTACTGATCCCTTTTCCAAACAGAAGTAATGAAGATACCCAGGTTTGATCCTGGGTATCTTTTTTTGTTCATTACCCATGATATGACAAAACCACATATGGAGTCTATCGTGGCTACAGAAATTTTATATCCTTCCCTTTCGGAAGAGAGCTGGGTTAATACCCCTGACAAGATAGCCGATTATTTATTCTCTACGTTCTTTGTAGCGGAATACAGTCAGACCTATTTGTACAAAGGTATGGTTTCATCTTTTCCATGGATCATTCAAAATGCACAAGGAGATATCCTTCGCACCATTACCGATGTTCGGCAGAACTTGACAAGTTACTTCTCGACTTACTTTGATAACGTCATCATTGAAGTTAACGATGTGACTAACCCTGAAGAACCTAGTAAAGTGGGTTTATCTATCTATGCTAAGTTCACTGACAAACAAGGTGTAGACCACGTTTTAGGTAAGCTGCTTCGTGTATCTAACAGCATTATCGAATCTATCATTAACCTGAACAATGGGTAAGAACATGACAACACCTGACGAAATTTTGCAAACACACATTCAAACACAACGTCGTGAAATCGATGAATCGATGAAGAGCGTTTTTGAAGCCATTGTTCCTCAAAACTCCAAGCTTCCTGAAGATGTGTTTAAAACTCACTTCGTACCTTTCTTCAAAGGTGAACTTGAGCATGAGGCTAATGCGAATCGTAATGTTATCGCCGAATGGGTATCCGTGGCAGGTTCCCCTATGGCTCAAGTAGATATCATTGACAACGACGGTAAAACTATGTTTACTGTTCCGCCAATCTTTGATACCGCAGGGTTTGATGTCAGTAGCCATAAAGCGGGTAACTCGATCAAAGACATCATGACTGAATACTTTCAACGTAAAGGTTCAGTTCCACAGGCTGCAACCGCTTGGCTTAATGCTACGTTGATTAAGAAGTCTGACGATATTGCAAAGAACACAGAAGGGACTTCTTTGGAGTTGTCACAACGTTGGCGCGATGTTTTGATTCGCTACGGCTATGAAGACGGTAAACCAACTAAAGCGCAAGCGGCGTCAGACGACAATGACGTGGTGTACGACTGATATATGAAAGACGCCCGTTGTCTTTCTATATCCGACATTCATTTAGGACATACGAATAACACGGCAAGGGAGATCATTAATAATTTAGATATTTTCTTTGATCACTACACGTTGAAATCACAATTTACCGATCTAGACATCATCTTTCTTGCAGGTGATGTCTACGATCGACTTCTTGACTTCTATACTGAAGAGGTTCAGTTAATCCAAATGTGGATGGGTCGTTTGATGTCGTTTTGTCATAGATTCGATATTAAACTTAGAATTCTAGAAGGAACTCCTAGTCACGACTGGAAACAGTCTAAGAACTTTGAGACGGTTTATAACCTTCTTGGTAAACCTTTCGATTTCAAATACATCCCTAACCTGCATATCGAATACATGCAGGATTTGGATTGCCATGTTCTCTATGTCCCCGACGAATGGCCACCTGGTACTGAATCGACTCTGAAACAAATCAAAGAGTTGATGCGTAACTTGCAAATTGATCAAGTCGATATTGCATGTATGCACGGTGCTTTCAAACATCAACTGCCGCCTGCCGCGCATAACACACCTATTCATGATGCGCAAGAATACCTCTCGATAGTCAAACATTACATCACTATCGGGCACGTGCATCACCATACTGTCTTTGAACGTATTCTCGCACAAGGCTCCTTCGATAGAATCGCACATGGCGAAGAAGCTCCTAAGGGAGCTGTACTATTTACCATCTCTGAATCTAAGGGTAATACCTTTAGTTTCATTGAGAACAAAGGTGCGAAGACCTTCAAGAGTATCAAACTCAAACATAGTGACATTGAGAGATCGATCGTTCAAATTGATAAAGCTCTCAATGACGTTAGACATGATAGTTTCATTCGCATTATTGCAACAAAGACCCACCCTCTCTACGTTGCTTTCGATCAATTGAAACTAAAGTTCCCTATGTTTACGTTTAGTCGTAAAAACGTAGAGGACATTAAAGATGAAGAAGTTATCAGTAAAGAAACCGTACAGTTGAACAAACAGTATGTGGCTATCAATATTGATAAACAAAACATCGTAGGTATGATCATGCATGAAGTTCAAGCTAAGCATGATCTTACTGCCGATAAACATCTGCTCCTTAAACAACTACTAGAGAAAACACTTTGACATGTTAGACTTAACTGACGGAACTAGCATCGCAGCGCGTCAGGTATCGGGCTTTCCTTTATCGTTACCCACTGGGTTAGCGTTAGAGTCTGTGTTTCCCAGACAACAGCCAGCTTACGATCCTGAACGTAAAATCCCGCAGCAGATCAAAGTTTCCGATTACCAAGAGTGTTGGATTTCAGTGGCAACCTTATACCGTAATATGGTTAATTCCGTAAATAAGGATGTCGCTGCTAATTCTTCAGCTCAGGAATTCAAAGAAGCTCTGGAATCTGAAATTGACGTGATCAACGGACTCTTCATGAATGAAGGATCCAATATTTGTATACCGAGGTTCTATCATTGCACTTACGATCACTTTGAGAGGCACCTGCCTTCGGTGATTAAATTGCGCGTTGATAGCACTGACGGACAAAAGGCTTATACGTCTAAGTTCATTCAGGTTATGAAACTCATGGATAAGAGCACTGATGAAATAATCAAGTTCGACCATGAAATCAAACCTAAAACAAAGACAGCAGCTTTGGTGCTAACACACCGTCCGTATGAATTGCTTTCCAGTAAGAACTTCAATAAGCTAGACCTATTGGAATCTAACACCGGAAGACTTAAGACTAAATATCTCTGGAACACCAAATACTATCCGGTAGGTGACAACGATATGTCTATTTTGCCGTTTAACCGTAAGTTACTTTGTATCTTTGGAGACCGTGTCCAGATACACCCTTATGCTTTACAACTTCGTAAAGTCATCATTGAAATCGCTAAGAAGAACCGTTGGACATCACTTACATCTGATGCTAAGGTAATGTTTGATCTTCAAGGCGGGATCATGGACCCTTATCAAATCACTCTTTTGAACAGTCTGTAAATAAAAACATAACGTAGTTATCTATTGATACTTCAAAATTCCTCTTCCAATATCGGAGATTCCATTCATGAACGACGTTCCAGAACAACAGGTTTACCCTTTTAAACAACTCGACAAGTTCCAAATGTTTACAGAAGCGCCCGGCGTTCCTGGTAAACGTAGCCGTCTGGTTTGGGTAAGCTACCGTGGTAACCCCCGCATCACGGTGTTCACTAACATTCCCAACGATGCAAGCAAAGGCATTATCAATGCGCCTATGAATCCAGAGACCTTTCTGGTTTTCATGGATATGCTTGAATCCGTGGCAAAAGATCCTAACGAGAGCAAATTCAAGATCGATTGCTGGACAAATGCCAAGAATCCAAACAACCCTGACGGTCCCCGCGATCGTATTCTCATTTCCGAAGTTTACTTTGGCCGTGACGATAAGGGCATCATTTGGATTTCCTTGATTGCACCTAACCGTCCACGTATCCGTTTCTCTTTTGTGGTCAGCGATTTTCACAAAATTTACAAGGGAAGCGGCGAGCAGTTCACAGAACGTGAAAGCTCTACTGTTCAGACATTGGCTATTGTTCGTGCCCTGCGTGGAGCCATGAATATCCATATGTCTGAAATCGCACCCCCTTATGTTCCATTGGGTCAGACTCCTGCTTCTCGTCCAAATGCTCCTGCTCAACCAGCAGCATCTTCCGCTAAGCAGTTCGATGACATTGACTTCTAAGTAAGCATATAAGAGCACATACTGGAGTTACCAGTATGTGCTCTTAGCGTACGACAACCCTTTGTAAAAATCACTAATTATATATACTTTATATGACATTGCCTGTTATTGATCTGTAGATTCAAAGAGTCTATAGATTATTGACGACACAATAACAACCTAGAGGGTTTCAATGAAAGCTACGGCAAACGTTATCATTTCAAATGCTATTCCCGAGGTTACGATTGAACACAACGGAGAGCAGTTGAAGTACTCCATCTCTGTGTTTCAACGCGATAACTTCCAGAAGGACTTTGACGTATTCGGTTACATCAACGCCTATTGGGATAGTTTACCCCAAGCCCGGCAAGATCATATCTTTCGCGTCTACAAAGATATCACGTTTGGCTTTGACAATATGTTTGGTAATGAGGAACTCTTTGAGTATCTTCAAGTAAAGGTAGCAGAACTCATTGAGGTGCATAACCTTGACGATGTTCAAAACTGGGTAGCGATGAAATCTGACATTCGTATCCCTGAGACGTTTGAAGGAAGTTACACATATTCCATTGATAACAACACCAGCCGTGAAAAGACGTACACCCGTAGCGACTATTCCAGCTTGGCGGCATTGTCGGTGCTATTGCGTTGCATGGTTCCAGTGTGGGGCGAATATATCTTTAACATCCGCCAAGAGGCCGGCACGATGTATAAAGAGTTCGAAGCATTTCAGCTCATCAACCGCTCCAACATTGCGTCTTCGGTTCCCGTTGAAAAGTTGCGTCTCTATATTGAGAACATCGTCGGTGATGATAACGCAGACCCTAACAACATCTTGAATGGTATTTGCGCAGAAGACTTTGGCTACTATCTGCTAGCGCTGTCCTGCATTCGTAGACTGTGTATCGGTGATGTGCGTGGTAATAACCCAAGCTCTAACCTAATCACGTACATCTACAAGTTCATCATTCAGCGTATTCGTAACAGCGACAATAATTACGAAAACGTTGTAAAAGAAAAGACATTTGATGATCGTTCTCCAGAAGGTGAGAATAAGATCTCTACCCTTGAACGGTACAAGATTAAAACCAACGTATCCTTAGGTGAGATCGTTGAGTTGGAATATAGTCTTCGTGACATACGAAGCATTGCTCCACGTTTGAGCGTATTCATGGAACCTGAGTTACTTGAGCGTTCCTTGACAACATCGCAAGAGTTGAACTCCCGTATGTTGCTTGATCCACAAATGATGCTACTGCGTTGGATCTTCAAGCCAGTCATCTCTCCCAAAGGGTTGATGTATCTTCCTAAGCCTATGATTGTTCAAGCGATCGGCGCATTGGAAGCAGTACTTTGGTCACGTGGCCATAAATATCTCGCAATCGTAGCGAGTTCGTATCCTATCCTCAATGAGCGTGAGATGAATATCTCTCCCATTGACTCTAAGATGCGTGTTCCAGTTGAACTCTCCGATGAACTCCGTCGCCTTTATCCGTTTACACGAACTGTGAACAATAAGAAAAGCGGAAAGAAGGAAGTTAACCTTGCAGCTAAGTCTATCGACACACTGGCAGACAACCTGACCATGTACAGTTGGAGGCCAACTGCGTGTGATGAAATGCTTCAAGAAGTATTCGGTAACACCAACCGTAAACTTCCCATTAAGCCAGATATCAAGCTAGACCTCACTAAGCTTGTTATCGAAATTGGTTCTAGAACATAATCCCGTCAATAACGTCACTACCTAAAGAGGAATCATAAAAGTGCAATATCAAACCCAAGATCGCGCTAATGTGAGTATTAAGGTCGCTAAGCTCATCCTTCAGGAGAGCGGAACATACAACCCGATGTTCTCCCGACCTTATCAAACGCATGTTACCAACGAAACCATCGGTAACATCACACGCCGCATTGAGCAATCTTATTCGCCGACCATCACCGGTGAACTGTTTGCAGGTGCAGCCGCAGGTATGTTGCAACCCGCAGCTCAACACCAAGGTGAGATCCCCATTCCCTTGAGTTGGGCTGAGCGCCGTATTCGTTTCATCATGGAAGTGCATGTCATGGGCTCCATGGGGAGTGCGAGCGTTTACTATTTCCAAGGTTATACCTCGCACCTTGGCGTAACACCATCCGGTAACGTAGACCCTCAAATGGAGTTCATTCTGAATTCCTTCATTCGTGTAAACCGCACTACCGTACAAGGACCGTACGGGGCAAGCGTTCAGGATGTGTTGACTGAGTCTGCTCAAATTGTTAACGGCGGTATCGTTAACCATTACCAGAACACTGGCGTATTCCGTATGCGTCCGCAAGACATCTTCACTGGTGTTCAAAGTGGTTACCTTGAAAACGCATATGCGGGTTACAGTCCCAATGACGTATTGATGGACATGCGTTACAAAATGACTGGTGAATCCATCCGTACAAGTCGTTCTAACAATATCGGCGGTTCTTACATCGCAAAGATTGTGGACACTTACAACAATGGTAAGAAGTTGGCTGACTTCGGTCAAGGTCAAGAGGATATCATGGGTCGTTGCCAGAACATGAGCCACGAGCCTTCTCCTTACGAGAACCCATTCATCCGTCAGATGTCCAACATCCGTGGTGTTCACTGCGCTACAACGTTCAGTTTCGATCACTTGCGTGGTTTGGATCCCAACATTGAGAAGGTTACAAACTACATCACGTTGGGTCGTACTGAAGTTCAACAGCTTCACCAAGCTGGTCAAACCTCTTACTGGAACGGATCTGACCGTGAGACAGTGATGTCTACTGTTCTGAGTAACGCTATCCCTGCGATCATGATGGATTTGATGTTCAGTAAACTTCACTTCCGCTCCACCAACCATTCCGCAGGTGGTGTGATCAATACTGTTTTCATTAACAGTCTTAGCTTGACCAATGCTGACTTGAGTCAAAACTTTGAGACCTTCAAGTACCGGCTGGACAAAGAAATCCTCTTTGACCTCACCTACGGTAACCAAGTACTTTACAATCTGGAGATGGATTGTGATTTGTTTGGCGAGACTCGCATCACCATTCAAGTTGACGGAGGACCTGTTATCAGCTATACGACACCGTCGTTCTGCGATAGCTTGCTCACTCCCGTGATTACTTCCAATAAGGATTCCTACTTTGGAGTAGTCAACGACTTTGAGACATTGATGAACAGCCTTCCTACCAATAAGGTATCGGGCGTTAACCTTATCGTTTAACAAACATTCTTAGGAAATTCCCAACATGAGTCAAAAACTCAACGATATCTATCGCTCAATCCTGAAGTTCGCAGGGATGGAAGCTGATAGTCAAGGCTACATCTCCGTTGTACTCGAATCGCGTCGTAAGCCTGCGATCCTCGATGGCAAACAACTCGTACTGCCCACTGACGAGCATTTGCGCAACCATAAGCCTGAAGAGCACGTGATCTTCCATTTGCTTACCGAGAGTCCACTTCGCGGTGAATCGGAAGTATTTGCTAAGTTGAAGTCAGTCATCAACGTTCGCTTGAATTACACCATCGGCGTGATTGCTAGCAATCTGCTCAACCTCGTTGCTTCTCCTGAGTTTCATAAGAAGCTCAATCCCGATCAGCAAGAACTGTTGACATTCATTGCAGATGCGGATGAGAAATCTCAATCTACATTCACATCGATCATGATGTCAGGTATTAAGGAAGACGCAGAGCGTACCTTCTCCAATATCTACATCAAGCGTGGTGGAACCTTTAACGGTAAACGCTTCTCTCGTGTGGGTGTGGTTACCTTCCCGTTCTATGAGAAACTAATCGAAGGTAAATTCGATAAGATTCGCGTGAAAGACAAAGAGACTTTCAAGCAACTTTTTGAATTCATGTTCCCGAATATCAACGAACCAGAGGAATACAACTACGGCTCCAGTAGCCAAGTTGCACCCTACATGGATTCGTTGATGATCACTGCATCCAACATTGCTTCGCGATTGAACGATTTGTTGGTCATGTACAAGGACTTCATTGAAGACGCTGAATCCATCATGTTTGATTCTGAATGGACCGACGCATTCCAGAATCTGGACAGTTTGGCAAGCGAGATCCGTAAGGTTCCAGTTCAGTTTGGCAATGACGGCGTAATCGAAGTGGTTGGTCGTACAGTTGATGCAGCACCTGCGGCAGTTCAACAGCAAGGTACAGCGGTATCTACAGTTGTAAACCAGCAACCGCAAATGCATGTTGCACCCGTTTACAACGGACAACCGCAGATGCAACCTGTTCCTCAGCAACAGCAACAACAGCCTGGTGTTCGCAAGACATCTCGGGGGTTAGATTTTCGTTCATTGGTCCAAAACAATCCACAGATGGCAATGACACCTAACCCTCTGGCACCACAGCTGTACATGCAGGAAATGCAGAACTGGCAGCAACAACAGATGATGCAGCAACAACAGCAGCCCACATGGGCCGCTCCACCTGCACCACAGCAAATGATGTACGGAGCACCGCAGCAGCAACCTCAGATTGTGAATACGCCAAACGGCCCCATGTATGTAACCCCTCAAGGTTACATGCCTGTTCCGCCGCACGTTATTCAACAAATGATGATGAACCAGGCACCGTCGTGGGCAGGTGGCCCCCGTATGTACTAAGCCTGTAGACAACATAGTGGCTAGACCCGTTAAGGTCTAGCCACTATAGTTAACTTTCTTTTTTCAATCAGCGTACTCTTGGCTTGTGTCAAAGGTATTCTTCAACAATTCAATCTCAGCTAAAGGTGGAACGATGACCATCTTCATGTCTGAGGTGTAATCTGCACTGCTATGAAGGTTATTAACCCGCATAACGATGTGGTGATATTTCTTATCAACCTGAAGATCATCTAGTAACCCGAAGAAATCACCTTGGTATTTAACACTTTGCTGCGATGTTACATCTAAGAGTCTAGAACCAGCAGATGTTTTAAGGTGTTGAACGTGAGATTCGATCAATAACAAGAACTTCGGGTTAATGTAGGTGTATTCTATTGTTGGTAGAAAAGAGGTAAGTTTCATAGGCTTCCTAAAACAGATGTAATCACATATACTTCATTTGACAGTAGGTAAGTTTATCTACTTAAATTCCCATTGACAAACTAAGGAGAAGTGGTTTGAACCAAGAACTCAATAACGAAATGCACCTTGAGATGATGGGTATCCAAGGTTTCAATTCGTTTGCACGACATAATAGCGCATCGCGTAGTTATATGTTCGGTTCTCATATCTCTCAGCGTCTAGTGATAGAAGGCGCTGAAGAGAAACGTATTCAAACTGGGTTGGAGCGTGAGTTCTCCAGGCATACCTTTTCGGTAAAGATGCCTGCTGACGCTCAAGTAATCAAGGTTATACAAAGATATCCCAAAGGCGTTGATAGCAATTCGTTGCCATTTAACCCTGAGACGATTGTTGTCTTTGAGCATGACGACACGAAAGAGATTGATTATATCTCTATTCCGTACCATGCAAGTTTCCATCAGTTCTTCGGGTACAAGTACGATATCAAAGAAGATAAGACGTCTATGCTTCGTCCTGGAGCCTTTATCCCAAAGGATACCATCTTCGCAGATAGTCCAGGTGTAACTAAGAATGGCGGTTACATGTACGGCACTAACTTGAATATCGCATTCATGTCGGTACCTTCCGTAGCAGAAGACGGTGTGACTATCTCTAAGTCGGCGCTTGAGAAGCTTAAGTTCCGTATTTACGAGACACGTGTAGTAGAGTTCGGTGCTGGACAATTCCCTTTGAACCTGTACGGAACCAAAGACAATTACAAACCATTCCCCGACATCAATGACAATATCCGTGAAGATGGAGTCTTGATGATGCTTCGTAACTATGATCCTGATCTCATGCCGGTTGAGATGAGTATCTACGATACGATGGAGCCTGACTTTACCTTTGACAAAGGTGTTTATGTCCGAGGCGGTCAAGGACGTGTAGTAGATGTTAAGGTTGTTAGCAACAATAACACTACCCGTCAGCTTCCAGAAGCCATGTGTCAACACACCGATAAGTATCAGCGTGCACTTCTTCGTTTCCATAAGGAGATCGTAGATTTAGAAGCGCAACTGCGTTACGAACGTAAGCGAAAGTATGGTGAGAGTAAGTTGAAGCTTTCTCCTAAGTTTCACCGACTGGTAGTTGAAAGTCTGGCTATCACTAACCACGATCCTGCTCGCCATAAACAAAGTTTGAACCTCCTGTATCGTAAAGCTCCTATTGACGAATATCGTATCGAGTTCGTAGTAGAGTACGTTATCACGCCAGGTATCGGATTTAAGATCACAGATATCTCAGGCGGTAAACAATAATGTTTCCTATATTACTGTTAAAATATTAAACTAGTTACAAGCGTGTCGGCCTGTAACCTTAACTTATTGGAGATTCACATGAAATGAGAAGAAGCGAAATAGCGATTGGACAAAGATTCAACATGCTTACAATAATAGAGGAATTACCTCGTCGAAATAATCTTAGATGGTTTAAATGTCGTTGTGACTGTGGAACTATTAAACCTTTTAGACTCCATGTTCTTAAGAGAACATTGAATAAAAGTTGCGGTTGCCATAAAAGAAAAATGGCAACTAAACACAACATGGTCAAAAGCCGCGAATACGCTAGCTGGGAAAACATGATTCAGCGTTGCACTAATCCAAACTCCAGGAAGTACGAAATGTACGGCGGCAGAGGAATAATGGTTTGCGACGAATGGAAAAAGTCTTTTGAACAGTTTTATAAAGACATGGGTCCCAGACCTCAGGGCACCAGTATCGATAGAATCGATAGCAATAAGGGTTATTTTAAATCTAATTGCAAATGGAGTAATCTTAGAGAACAACTGATAAATGTCCGTTGGTTTAAGCAATTAGTTAGACATGACGGTCAACTACTAACGGTTGACGATTGGATTGTTAAGCTAGGATTGCAAATTGCAATATTTAAGTCCAGGGTAATTCGAGGTTTATCTTTTAAACAAGCATTATTCGGAGAAGTGGATATTGTCGCAGAAGAAATTGGAACAGGTATAAAGTACATTTATGATCTATCTCAGTTTTTAACTATGACAAACAGTGAAAAGGAATACATTCTCCAACTTTTGGATTCCGATCACGAAGAGCCGTATAAGGGCTATAAACTTAGATATCTTGCAGGGTTTCATGAAAATGAATCCTGATCCTACAACATGGTAGTCGACACAACTCCATTTTGTATTAACAGTAATAAACGAACCTCTTGCCGCCTTTTCGCAGTAATGTGGAAATAAAAAATCTCTTTAATTGCTGGAAACTCCCGTTAAGTTGACAAACTAAATCGAAATGTGAAAACATAAGCGTAAATGTTTGAAAATTGTCAAATAGGGACAATCAGCAGCCAAGCTTCTAAAAGAAGTATAGTAACATATACTTTTCATGAAGAAGGTTCAACGACTAGCCGTAAGGCGTACACTCAAGTGAGTGGAAATAGGAGACTCCTCGAAAGAGGATGAAGATATAGTCTGGTCTATATGGGAACATATAGCTGCACCGTGAGGTGCGGGATAAGTGTAACGAACTTATCTGAACATACCCCGAAGGGGGTCATAGTAGCGATTTTGGATGACGAAGATATGCCTGTTGACGAAGCAGGTAATCGCGCCGATGTCATTATGGATGCGGCATCGGTTATCTCTCGTATGAACTTGGCCAAACCTTTTGAGCATTACTTCACCAGTGCAATCCGTGATGTTCGTAAGGATATGTTACATATTCTTGGCCTTGCTCCTTCTCGACATGAGAAACTTCTGGGTAAACGTGCAGAAGGTATTACTAAGGAAGCTCGCGAGGATATCATCAGGCTACTGAACAGGACACCGCACGTGTCCATGTCCGAACTTGAACGGATGGATCCGTCTGTGGTTGCGCACGCTTACAGTCATCTGATGCGTTTCTATCAAATAACCTCGGATAAACAGTACAACTTCTACGCTAACAGCATTGATAACAAACAAAAGCTAGAAGCGCTATTGGATGTTATCAACAAAGGCATTTACCTCTATTATCCGATTGACAATAACCGCGTCACCATTGACGTAGTTGAGCAATTGGAGAAAGCTTTCCATCCGACATACGGACCTGTTACGTATACTGGAGATTCCGGTCAACGTATCACTACCGTTGAAAATGTACGGATTGCTCCGCTGTACATTATGCTTTTGGATAAGATTGCTGACGATTGGTCCGCAGTTGCAACAGGTAAGCTGCAACACTTCGGTGTTCTCTCGCCTACAACGAAGTCTGAGAAGTTCTCTAGTCCGCATCGTAACTCACCAGTTCGTACCATCGGCGAAACCGAAGGCCGTATCTTCGCAGGTTACTGCGGGCGTGAAGCTATTGCAGAGATGATGGACCGTAGTAACAGTCCAGCAACCCAGCGCAATATTACATGGAATATCTTGAACGCCAAGCAACCTACGAATATTGAACAGGTTGTTGATCGCGATTACTTACAGTATGGGTTGGCTCGACCGCTACAACTGGTCAGGCACATCATGAGTACTGCGGGTTACGACATCACCTACGAACCTGAAGAAACTGCTTAAAGATAGGGGCAATGCCCCTATCTTCTCTCAATAAACCCGGAGCATAAATGAATTCAGTTACCATCGAAGAGCTTCTAGCGTTAGACAGACATAGTGTATCGAACTATGTAAATCAAAACGAAATTCGTGAGATAAATATCATTTATCCCGATAAGAGTATTGTTAAGTCCACAGGTCGAGAACTAATCTATAGTTCTTACTTCTGGGATATTCTTCGAGCATATCCGAAAACTCCCAACACTCCTAAGCACCATGTTCAGAGTGTACTTAAAGGTAAACCGCTTACCTCTAGTACACATACAGAACTGCTTACGATCATCAATGCGGATGTCGTGAAGGCTTATGGGTTAGATCTACCGCAAGAGAAGGAACATCTTCTCTCCATGATCTACGATGTCACTAACAACGTTCACAATGAAGTTAGCAAGTTGGCAGAAGCTAACGTAACATCGATTGACATTCTGGATTTCATTGAAGTCTTAAGGCACCCAACGATTCGTTCAGCTAACGATAACGTTAAGCCTACCACTGAATCCATTGCAGAGACATATCAAACGATTTTGAATGCTATTGCAACTGATCCGACTCTTGCCAATAACGCATTGGTTAAAGCGTCGCAATCCAAGATGGTTAACAATAACCAACTCTGTCAGTGTATTGCTGTTCGTGGTTTCCCTACCGAAGTGGATGGAACTATTCTCAAGACACCTATCTTGAGTAACTACACGTTCGGTATGAACAACCTGTATAACTTTATTGCAGAATCCCGTTCCGCTGCTAAAGCTCTGTACTTCTCCGAAGCACCATTACAAGACGCTGAGTATTTTGCGCGACGACTTCAACTGTTGTCGATGGTGGTTGAAGGGATCACTTACAAAGATTGTGGTACTACCAAGTATCTCAATTGGCGTGTCGCACCTCCGACTACCAATGAGAGTGGAACTCAAACATATTCCGGCGATTTGAAGTTCATGATAGGTAAATACTATCTTGACGAAGAGACTAACCAGTTGCTTCAGATCAAAGGTAACGAGACGCAGCTCTACAACAAACTGATCAAAGTCAGATCGGTTCTGTTTTGTAAAGACAAAGATCCTCATCATGTTTGCAAGGTGTGTTTCGGTGGACTATCTGCAAACGTTTCTCGTTTTGCAAACTTAGGTCACCTATGCGCAGCTACCATGACACAACAGACATCGCAGTCTGTGTTGTCTACCAAACACTTGGATGCAAGTTCGGTAAGCGCTAACATTATCCTAAGCCCTGAGACTGCAAAGTATCTGAAGACTAATAGTCAGAAGAACGCATACCTTGTCAATGATGCGCTTAAGAGCAAGAAAGTGAAGATCGTTGTCAATCGGGAAGAAGCTAACGGGTTGACTGATATTCTGGCAATCGACGATGCCGCAAATATCAATCCTATCCGTGTGAGTTCTATTGACTGCATCGAAATCGGTTATATGGTTGGCAATGAAATGCAGTCGAGCATTATCTATGTCTCCCAAGGTAACCGTAGAGCTATTCTGACCACAGAGTTCTTGACGTTCCTCAAAGAAGTACGTTGGGAAACAGACAGTCGAAACAACTTTGTGTTCGATCTGGAAGGTTGGAACTTCAGTAAGCCTATCATGAAGCTGCCCGACATGGAGTACAGTTACTCGGATCACTCGCACCAAATCGCGAGAATGATCGAGTCTTCCATGAAGAACATCACTGATCGCTCCACTCCGCACTCGGCAGTGTCTACACTGCAAGAGTTGTTTGCTTTGGTTAACACCAAGCTTAACGTGAACATTGCAGCACTAGAAGTGATTATCTATGCTGCTATGATTCCTGGACGCGATCAGTATGGGTTAGCTCGTAACGCAGAGAATCCAGTTCTTGGTATTGCTGATTTGGTTATTAAGAACCGCAGTATGGGTTCCGCTTACGCTTACGAAGACCAAAGTGTTAGCTTGACTTCACCACGATCATTCTTCAAACTCGATCGTGTCGATGCACCTTTGGATGCAATGGTTACACCTTACGAGGTTGTTGAACATTACAAAAGGTTAGGTAAAGCATAAACCTAGTAGAGCCTCCTTAGGCTCTACTAGGTATCCTAAGGAGTATAGCGTCCTCATGTCAGATCTAAAAATAGATCCTTTCTTAACAATTGAGACTTACTCTCATTTTTTTAAAGTAACAAGGTTCACTTCACGTATTCAAGGACTTCTTCTGAAGTTCTCGATTAAATATACACATCACAGTTTCGTCCAACGTCAACAAGGTCCGAATGCCGCTGAGCCTAAGACTTACGCAATATCGACTAAAGACGGACAAGAGTTTCGTTTCCATATTGGGCAGCTTGCCCATTTTCTAGAATTCTTACAGTTTGAACACGTTCAACCTGAATATATTAAAACCATCGAACATGAACTCTATAAACCTACCAAGTTAATGGTAGCATTGAGGTCTGGTTTTAATTTGTACGATTATCAAACTGAAGCTAAGGACTTCGTCGTCGATAACGATGAAACGGATTTTCATACTCGACTTGTAACTATTGCTACAGGTCTTGGTAAAGGTATGATATCTTTAGCTTCAGTTGCAGAGATAGGCCAACGTATATTGGTTGTTGTTTTACCTAAGTACACAGAGAAGTGGGCAGAAGAGATCAACGAGAAGTTAACGATTGATAAACGTGAGATCATGATCATTGAAGGTTCTAAGAATCTTCGTAATCTTATCATGGCCGCTAAAGAAGATAAGAACTGTGTACCTAAAGCGACCATTATTAGTCTACCTACGCTTCAAAGCTTTTATAAGCAATACGAAGAAGATAGAAACGTTTACAGTGACATGGGTATTATCCCTGAAGATCTCTGTAAAGACTTAGGTATCGGTAGTGTTGTTATAGACGAAACGCATGAACACCTGCATGGTGTCTTCAGGTTCATGTGTTATACCCATGTTCCCAAGATCGTAGCGTTATCAGGTACAGTTATCTCCGATGATTCTTTCATTGAGAAGATACACAAGATACTTTTCCCTAAAGAGATTCGTTTTGATAAGATTAAGATGAAGAAGTACATTCAAGTATTTCCTATCTCTTATGTCTTTAGGGACTGGTTAGGGTCAAAGATCAGGACCACTGAGTTCGGTTCTCGCAATTACTCTCAGATAGCTTTTGAGAAGTCTATCATGAGACGTCCCGATTTGTTAAATAACTACTTCAAGCTTATCTTTGAGATTGCTTCAATAGGTTATTTGTCTAAATACCAAAAAGGTGATAAGTTAGCTATCTATGCCGGAAGTATCGCTATGTGTACCGCGATCACTGAGTTTATGAAGCAAAAGTTACCACATCTTGACATTCGTAGATATGCTGAAGCTGATCCCTACGAAAATGTTATTGAATCAGATATTCGCGTGACTACGATTGGTTCTGCTGGAACTGCTATCGACATTCCTCAGTTAACCACTGTCATCATGACACATAACGTCAATGCTCCTGTACCTAACTTACAGAGCTTAGGTAGACTTCGAGAGATACCAGGAAGAGATGTGAAGTATTTCTATATGTACAGTACCGAGATACAGAAGCATGTAGACTACCATCAGCGTCGTAAACAATTGTTTGAAGACCGAGTAGCCTTCATTAAAGAGTTCAAATCACCTATAGCTATTTAGTACAGGAGTAAAGTTTGTGGCCATCAAAGCTGAAGATTTTCAACAATCGTTCGTAGATATCGCTAAGGTGCGTAAAGCCGAGGCTTATGTGGATGAGATCATGACATCCGCTAAGCGTCGAGAACTATATTACCGTGGTGCGACTATGGCTAAAGGTATTCGTAAAGAGGAGTGGGGGATTGATATCAATATCTCTATGTCTGAACAAGAACTCTTTACACTACGCGGCCTGTACAATGCGACAGGCTGGGATGCCAATATCGAGAAGAAGAACACAGGTAGAAACACATTGGCGGTTATATCGCTTGTGAGATCTATGAAAATCAACTAAAAGGAGAACTGACTTGTTAGCGTTAAGCCATCGATACATCGGTAAGAAACTAGACATGGGTGTTATCAACATGTTTGTGGATTACTGCAATTCCAACATTTGTAACGGTAATGTTTTTAGTAGTAGTTTCTTGCCTACTATTAAAGCTATCCCTATGTCGATGCAGATTGAGGTTTCTAACCCCGATGGAAGTACTGAGAGTAAAGAGTTTGTTCTTAATAAGGACGAACGTGACTTTATCGAGAACCTGTTCGGTAAGAACGGATGGTTCTGTTTCTTCACTCGTAAGCAATTCATCAAAGACACCATCCACGTCTACAACGATGAGAGCGCGGATGTATTGAGAAAGATTGATGCGATCTTCCCTGACACTTACGAGGGAATCATCTTCATTCTGACCACATATAAGTTTGGAACTCCAGAGGAATCGCAAGTACCTCAGAGTAAAGCTGAAACCGAATCAGTCGAAGGATAAGGAGTCTTTATGGGAGAAATGAAAAGACTCAATGTCATCGGCAATTTTGAAAACAAGGTTGATGAGCATCTTAAGGATGAATACTATCCCCTGCGGATTCAAGGCAGAATGCAATGGTGTATCGTTGTTCCTAAAGACACGCAGCTCAATGGCACCGAGTCTCGTTATATCGAAGAGCATTTCAAACAACGTAAAAGCTACAAAGCTAAGTTTGTTAAACTCAAAGATATTGCACGTGGGAAATCATTGCTAACGTTTAATCAGTATTGCCCTACGGCTATTAAGCAACTTACAGCCATGGGCTATGAAAACGAAGAAGATGAATTCTTCATGGTCTCCAGATCTACATTTTGATTAAGAAGAACGGATATGGTAAATCCCATATCCGTTCTTCTATGTTATTTTTTTTTATTTCCCTTTTTAAATACTTTCAATCATACATACTTTATATGAGACGAGTGGGTCTCAATTCTAAACCGCTACAACTAAGGGGAGAACATTGTGGCAATTGCAATTAAAGAAACGGCTATTCTGGATGATGAATTTGACACCAGTAACATGGAAGAGCAGTTAAGCTGCCTGTGTCATGATTGTCGAGAGGACCGTCGTTTCGATGAAGATAGCGTTGGTGCGAGTGAGTGCCGTAGCATGGTCTTTGATGGACGTTTTGCTGAGAACGTTCAACGACGCATTGACTTGATGTCATTGACATTATGTTAACAAATCGTGAAAAAATCAGACAAGCGTTAGGTTCAGATAGTTTGTCAGTAAGTGATGTCACAACTAAAACGGGTCTTAGCAATAGGACTGTGGCAACAATACTTAGCGCATTAGCTAATGATACCAAAGAAGCAACAGCTATTAAACCACTAGGGGGAGGTCCTAAGCTCTACAAGCTTAAGAACACTCACCGTTCCTACGATAGCGTCCGTATCGCGGACGTTGGTATTAAGCTGTCGCAACTTAGAACCTACCATGATAAGATTCGTCAATTGGGAGTTTCCTTTATTGACGATATTGTCAAAGATTACGAAATGTTTTACTCGAATGAACAGAAAGACAAATCATGAACAAGTTGGACATGCATTCACGACTGTACGGTATTTCTGCTAAACGCAGCGATATCGAACAGTATCAAAACAATTTACTTGGAGATCAATTTAAGGATGTGGGTCCTAGACTTCCCGGTATTGCTGTTCAGCATTTCGATGATCAAGCCCAAGCGCAGAAACAGTTTGAGCGTCTTCAGTCTTTGGGATTGAATGTTGGTAAAGATTGGTAAGAACAACATGCATAGGAAGGGATTACCTTCCTATGCATTTCAATTATTTTTTTGTCCTCTTTTAAACAATTTCAGTCATACATACTTTACTTGATATAACAAACAATTCTTTTAAAATGAAAACCTCATTTATCACATATCATTTTAACCGCAAGTATATACTGGAGGCCGAACAAGGAGTTCGTCAATCCGGTAAACCTACAACAGACGGTAATGTTACGTTGTTTGCCGGTGATTTGTTTAAATGTACAAAGTATCCGAACAATACCAACCCGCGTATCTATGCAATCCCTAAGGGATGTATCGGTATCGTTCACGATGACGATGTCGAGAAGATTTCTGTTGTCCGTGACGACTGTCAAGCTGCTCGCCGCTGGCTCAATAAGCACAACCAAAAACTTCCTTAAAGGAGATTTATTTTGATCTACAGTATCATGTTCAAACTGCGAGTCCGTGACGCAGTAAAAGAAAACGGAATGCGAACTACTCGCATCGTCGGTGTCATTGCGCCTAGCTTGCAAAAGGCTAAGGACACCTATTACGAGAAGACTCGTATGTTTGAATGCGCAGTAGAGGACATTGTCGATGTCTATGTCGCCACCAAAGAGGACAAAGACACCGCTACCCACGTTTACGAGGGTACGTAATGTTCTACATCACTAATCCGTTTGATCACCCGGGTAGCGAAACAGAGGACTCTGAAGGAATTATCGTAACAGCGGTGTTTAACGATAAAACTGCTTACGATTATGTTTCAGAAAAAATCGCTAAGAAGATTAAGGTTATTCAACGTGACCTTAGCAATGCGGTATTTCTTTTCTACGTTACCGAAATGGTAAACCGTCGTTGGACCGCTATAGTTCTTGGACCAAACTTCCAGTCTTTTATAACACTAGAAGATGCCGGTTCCAATATCGGTGAAGCGCTGACTAATTGTTTAGGTGCTTTGTCGCATTGCATTTCTGATCATAAGTTTGACATGCAAGGTAATGTCATTCTTAAACCCCATGTAGTCTTTTGACTGCATTCCATAGGTGTTAACCTTTGGGTTCTTTTAACCAACCCCTGTTAAGGAGTTATCGTGAGTACAAACACTTCTTCTTTGATGCGTCGCAAGATGCGTCGTATCTTCACAGCTCTGAAAAGCTTAGAGCTCATTCCTGGAACTACTATCGTTTGTTCCAAAGATGACGAGGTTACAAACTTTGTCATCGAACATAAACAGGAATATGTTCCTGACTTTTCCTTCCGTTGGTCACCTACGAAGGAACATTACCTTGTCTACATCAAGGTGGCTGACACCATGCATGCCAAATCGCGTGCAGGTTACTGCATCTGTACTGTGGGTAGCGGCCTGGCTGCTGCTGGTTTTATTACCATGTACTCGTTCCTGCACAAAAACCGTGCCAACAACAAGAGCGAAGCTCAATGAAGGGAGTCTGAAATGGACAAAGAAATTAACTGGCAGCCTGAACATTTCCCGGCAGGAACTGTCATTGAGATGGTGAACCATGGAGTTGATCCAGAAACCGGCGAAGTGGTGTTTTCGAGATCAGATAAGTACCCGCGTTTGGTGACTACGGTAACTCATGTTACCCGCAGTTATCCAAATAACTACTGCGTAGTCGTCAAAGGACCGGGCGTCGAAATGACGTCATATGGCATCATGCACGATACATATAACTTTAGTCACATTGGACGTGTCATCAAGCGCGGCAGTGGTAAGGTTCAATGGAAGGAATACAAGCGCGAACCTGTCTCTTCCAAGGAAATGATCACTCGGCAACTCTTGGCCAAAGACCGTTATTACTGGACAAGCGGCAGTGAACCTATTCGCCAAATCCTTGATTCCGACTTGGTCCCCAAGACGTCCATGCTCAATAGCGGTTTCTTCGCGTTCATCAATGAACAAACGTGGGTGAAAAAGTGGGAACTCTTTCCTAACTACACGGTGTATCATTGCCGTAAGAAGAAGCTCAAGGCTTTCATCAAGCAAAACATCAACCGTTTCTTGATGACCGCTAAAGAGATTGAACGTCTGGCAATCGAAGATCAACGTCAGTACGACCGATTGGAGAATGAAAATGCTTTGGCTGCTTTGGATTCTGATCGCCAAAACTCCGGACCAAAGGTAACGAAAGGAACCAATGATCACGGTAAACCTCAGGACTATCTCGATGGCGAGGAGATCTGCGGTAACTGTTATGTTCGTTACACCAACATTGGGTTGGGAATGGACTGCGAAGACTGTCAGCGACAAGCGGTAAGCGATTACCATATTCCGCCCGGTTATTAATTAAACCACCATAAGACCATACCTGAGTGAAGGTATGGTCTTTTTTGTCCTTTTAAGGAATTTGAAAATCACAATAACCAACTGTTTTGCATTAACGGCTTTAGATTGTTATCTGTTACACCTTAAAACTAGGGTGTAATGGATAATAACTTTAAGGAATTCATATGTTTGAAGTAGATCTAAGTAAAGAAGAGATCGACCGTCTTCGCGTTGAGTTTGAGAAGCTTAACCGAGATAGCATGAAGTTCTCGCGTTCCCGTAAAGGAACATATACCAACCCCGCAATCGCACGAGACTGGAAATGGTTCCAGTTGGGTGCTCTTATCAACAAAAACCTTTGTAACGAGTGAGTTACTTTTTAGGAGTTAAAAAATGGAATCTAAAGACTTTATGATCAAGCTTGAGAACTTCAAAGACCTGGAAGTTACCTTTGCAAATAACGATGCATTGGTTTTGAATCTGGTGAAGGATACCAAGTTCTACGGTCACGTGCAAGGTGACATTTTGGAACTTTCCTACGGCGAACATCACTATGGCTCCTATGGTGACATGGGTGAAGAGATGGACAAGACCAAACACTACTACATGTCAACGGGCACCCAGTTCTTCCCTGTGTCTAAACTGAAAGAAGCTGTTGCAGCTTTCTTTGAGCGCATGAACTCGGAGAAACCCTACAAGCCTTCGATCATGATCCCGAGTTATGACTTGGTTCAATGCCTGCCGCTAGATCACACGCAGCCAAGCGTTCAACAACGCATTCTTGACAATTTGCAACGAGGAGATTAAAAATGAAAATCCAATTTGAAATTGATGAAGAAGCTTCTTCGTTGGCTGAGATCAAAATCTACAACACCAAAGAAGAATGGGATGCAAATCCCTATTCGCTTGCGTACCAAGAGAAACGTCGCAAGCAAGACGAGGAGCGCGTTCGCAGCCAAGGACACTTTGGCGGCGGCGGTGGCCCTTACATCGAGTCCAACCGTGAACCTGAACGCTACCCTTGCGTTGCAATTGAAGCAGGTGAGCGCTATGTGTCTTTGGGACCTGACGTCATGATTCATTATTTCATCTACGACTTCAAGATCGTAGACAACCAAATCCAAGGAGCCGTAAATGGCAGCTAGAGGTTCTAAGAAAATCAAACGTCGCAACAAACCTCGCGACGGTCGCAATATCATCACTGTCTATTACGACGGAGATAACATTGTCAAAACCAACCGCGCTAAGTATTCACATACTGCGGTTCTGAAATGCGTGGATCACATGCAGTTCAACCACTACGACGCCACATCGGCAGAAGTCTACGACGACGATGACGGTGTGCTCCATGCGGTTGTGGTCGCAACTCTGGTTGCAGGTAAAGCTGAGATCCGCATTATCTTCAAACGTGAAATTCAGAAGGAACAGGAATGAGCAAGACAGCAAAAGACGACGCAGCCAAGACAGCGGCTGCTCAGGCTCGTGCAATCATCAGCGCTTATCTTAACAACATAACCGTTCCTGAATGCACAGACGAGATCTACGATGCTTTGAAACAAAAGTTCGATGATCTCGGCATCAACAAGAAGTCTGCCAGTTACTACATGAAGAATCTTGCCGACAACGGCATGATCCTTTGTACCCGTGACGGTATCCGCAACTTCTACATCGGCAAAGCCAACAAGGCAATCACTTCTACCGAAAAGTCCAAGAAGGTTGATGTGAAGATACGGTCTTTGAAGGAAGGCGATATCCCGTCGTATAAAATCGACGTCGTCAAAGGCCAAAACCGTATCCGCATCACCATGTCCAACGTCATGTTCGACATTGGTGTTGTTGACGCTTAAACACAAACAAAGACATAACGGGAGAAACCATGTCTGACTTTTTCAAATACCCTGAGAACACTGAGGATCTGTGGGGACAAACCAAAGGCCACGAGTCGGATGCGTATGACAAGATGTTTGCCGAATCCAACGGTAAATGTCTTGTCTCGGTTTCTTCTACGTCTAGCTATTTGTATGACATTGCGAAACTTTTCAACTTGAAGATTCCCAGTGGCAAAAGTAAAGATGTGGTCGAGGTTCTTCCAGGACTTAGCATGACGTTTGAGTGGATGATGTACGGAGCCCATTCTACGGATTGGGTAGACATTACCGGCGTACTGACTGAACCGCAAGTAGTGGCGTTTATAAATAAGCTCTTCGATCACAAGCCGTATGTCAATGGCCGTGATATCACTCTCATCATTCGCAAGGAGAAAAGCAATGAAAGCAAAATTCAAACGCATTCGTAGCGTTAAAGACATTGTCGCAGGACAATGGTACATCCGTTCTGTCATTAACTGCCATGGACGCACATGGTTAGAAGTGTTCAAGATTCTGGGTAGACCTATTGCCGATGACAAGGTAATGAAGGGTTACAAAATCCCGCGTGTAGATTCAGGACGCATCTTGACTAAAGATACAGGGCGGTTTAGTAAACCGCGTCTTCGTTACATCGCTGATGTCATGTCTTCTTACAGAGACATTGAAGGTGGACTATATCGCTTCAGCAATTCTGTTTATGAGCATCTCAAAGGCATGCAGAGTAATCGGCGCGCATTGATGGATTTTAACAAAGGTAGTCCAGTGACGGACGCCGAAGTTAAAAAGTCAGTAAGCCATTGGGAGCATTTGATCTACATGGATGGTCAGTCTGATTTAGAATCAGGACATTCGTTGCAAAGTGAAGAAGCATATAAACGTTATTTGCAAGATCTTCGCAATGATCCTTCTGTGTCAAAGTTTGTGTATCCTGAAATAGAAATCAAGGAAAATCAAAATGAAATTGCGGCAACGTAAGAAGCTAGGACGTAAGAGCCTAGTTAACCTGATGAAGCGAATCGCTCGTGAGATGCGGATTGAAAATTTCCCTGAGTTCACACCTGCGTGGAAGATATCATTTGGTATGTCTGCAATACAAGCAGGTCAGCGCTTAATGAAACTCAGCGACAGACAATTGGTGCGTTGTTACTTTGCCACAACCATTCCAATCGACGTGGCTTCAGGTTGCAACGTGGGCGGGTGGTTTTACGATACCAAGAAGGAGGTCATTGCTTTCTTGCAAGGTGTACGTGTTGACGAACTCAACAAGCGTGAAGATTTGTATCAGCAACTTTGCAAAGTCTATAACGATAAAGTTCGCGCAACAAAGAAGAAAACAACACTTGTTGTAGACTTTTACACCGGTCAATTGGTTCCCAAGGTTGTTCCAATTGACTTCTAAACCGTAAGACACTACAGACAAGGTTTTCCCTGTCTGTAGTGTCTTTTCTTTTTTCACCTCTTTTAAAGTATTTAAGTAACATATACTCTACTTGACATAACTATAGTTTAATTGAAATATGATACAACTAGTTGAAATTCTGGTAGAGGTTATCGATCGCGTAAGCAAGAAGTCTCTACACGAGTTTCGAAAGTACGCCCAAATAGATGTCAAGGGTTCCTATATACGCACCCGCATCTATTATCCTAACGACGGTGAAGATAGTAGCCTGACATTTAATGCTAGACAACAGGTATTAGGTGAGCTCTTTGCAAGAGACGCAAAGGCTCCTTACAGTCCTGTATTAGCCATTCGCAATAAAATCGATGAGTTCCCTTGGGCGCTTGACTCTGTTATTGTGAACAAAGTACAGTTCGCTAACAAGGAATTGTTAGAGGAATACTACGAATCCAACCCTCACGTCAAAGAGGGTCTTATCCATTAACCAGTGAGGAAACAATGATCTACTTCTCGGAACAACATGCTTTTATGGGTGACAAATCGGTTCAACAGGTATTGGTGTTTGATAACGCTCAAGCATATTTGACCTACGTCAAACGTACAGCGAATCAGACTGAACAGATTCCATTGGACCGTACAGGTGCCATACTGCGTCTTCGTGCTGTGAACAATAGTCCTGAAGACGATATGTACCGACCCATCATACGTGACATTGGTAATGGTAAGTTTGCAAAGATGAGCCATGATGTCAAGAGTCATTGTTCCAGAACGATCATTCGCCTTCTCAAGGAAGATATCTATCAAATCGTAAGCGATTGGAAACACCCGAGGTATCAGTGACTAAACCTACGGACAAAAAACCCGACATAACCTTTACCGGACAAGCTGTGATTAAAGTCCTTAATGGTAAAGAATATGTTTGTTGCCCCGTGTGCAACGATGAAAGTGATCTAGTGTCTACCAACGGAACAGCTTGGTTTGACGGTAAGCTGAAAAAATACGTTCATCGTGAATGCCTGAGCGTACCAAGATAAGGAGTAGCCTTATGGTTACCAGTAAACCTAAGAATAATGCCTTTAGCATCAGTGGTCCTTCCGTATTCTCAAAAGACAGTAAGTTTAACGGTCACAACGAGAAGAAGAAAACCACTGAGTCTGCGCCAGCAGAAGGCATCATCCCGAAACACCAGACGGTGAATCGTAAGAAACCATCAACCTTTGGCATAAAGAAAAGAGAGGCGTAATGCTAATAGATCTGATTGAGAAAATCCTGACCAAACTGTTCCCCAAGACAATGAAACAGTTTGGTCAACGACGATTCAATGAAGGTATCAACTACCAGATCACTGAATACCGAGAACAGCGGGTTAAAGACAAACAGTTCGAATCAACGAAATGGATCGGATTGAAAGTCTTAGCATTCGGTAACGAATGGGAAGATCCAGTATTTGGCTATGTTGTCGCACATGGACCGAATGGTGAGAACGCGCCTCAACCGGATATGGTCTGGATGAGAGATGTAATGACTAACGAAGTTCATCTAGGGTTTGTTAGCGCATTGTCCTTAGCTGACAATAAGACGATTGACGCTATTCTGAAGCTTGATCCCTTTGAGCGTTGGAATATTCGCTCAGCTCGCAGACATCCTGTTTGGTCTAAGAACTATCCACTCGGGCAAATAACCAAACCAGAAGACATTCGTCAGAAATTGATTGCGCTCGGTTTCTACGACGTCTAACATTAATTAGAAGGGGAAACAAGTGACTGAGAAAACAAACCCGAATAAGCAAGAACCTGTTAAACACAGTAAGGATTGGTTGGTAAACGGGAAAGTTCCTGCTAATTCTGTGTGTCCGTTCCGTGCAATCTGCGGAATGGCTAAATCTGGAGATTGCAAACATACTGGAACCGCGCATAACGTTCCTTTTAGTTGTGGTGCTGCGCGTGCATACAACATGACACAGACGTTCTAGAAAGAACGTTAGACATTTGGAGTTACTATGGCAAAGACATCTGAGCAACTGCTCGGTGTTTTGATAGAACTTCAACAGAAGTTTAAGAGCGGAGAACTGGACCAAGCGATAACTTGCCCTGTTGGAATCTCCTTTACTGCATCTGGTCGGGTAGTTGTGAATTACACAACTACGTATCCAAATACCGTTGATACTGTTGAAGAAGCTATCGAGATCATCGAAAAGTTCTTACGAACATAATAAAGACTACCCAGGAACCATAACAGGTCCTGGGTAGTCTTGTTATCTCTTTTTTTTTCTTACATTGAATCAATAAGAAACACATCGACGATTGCTTGTTGTACAAATGGATCTAGTTCCTTAGTTTCCTCTTGAATAACAGTATCTTGAAATTCAACCTGAGGATGTTCAACCGGTTCAGTATCTAGCATAGTTACCTCCATCCGATAGAGCAACAACATACTAGGAACGGGATAACCGTTCCTAGTATGTCATTTAGATGTGATCTTATTCAAATCGTTTTCAACACCGCTTACTAAGGCGCCAACTGCTTTACTCTTAGCCTGACAAAGTTCAATAACGATATCAACAATATCGCTGGGGAGTTCCATGAACTCCAATAGAGATAACTTAGTATACTCTCCAACGCTGTTATCCATATACCGTTTTATAACAGCTTTAAGTAAACTGTTGTCATTGATTTCTTCAGGCTCATGGAAAGCAACGCTACCTAGCGGTCTACGCTTTGAGGCAGTAGGTTCTAGATGGTTGTATATGCCGAACTTAGTTTCGTAGACGTCTCTAAGTAACAATACAGCATCTATACCTTCTAACTTCGGGACAGAATCCAGAATGTTAAATATAAACTCTTGAGCGTTTATATCCTTACCGTCTGGAGTCTTCCCAAAGTCATGGTGGCCTATATAACTGTTACTCAGCGCTCCGCTATCCTCTCCAGGCGTTGAGTAAACAGGCCGAAAAAAACTTGTAGAACGTCAAGAGGAATGATGTTCTTCAAACCTTTAACATTCAAATTAGCAGCATGATTCTCTTTACCACAGCTGGGGCAACTAAATACCGGAATACCGATAACGGAGATAGTTGACTCATTAATGAACTTAATAATAGCCGCAGTGTATTCTTCACGAATACGATCATCCGAACTGATCATGTTCAAGTTGTTATCAATAGTTTCACGATCTGTAATCGTGTTGCTACTGAGTTCAATCGAAGAAACCCAATGGCTATAGTTACGCATAGCGGTAGCTTGACCGTGTTGAACGATCAAAGCATTACGTTCTTCAGGTGTAGAGGAATCGGTCAATGCACGATCCACAGTGGATACAATGTTAGCAATCCAGCGGTGACCAGCGTCTACGAATTCACGCACAGAAGGTGTCTTCAGTGTCATACGAATCTCGCTATCCATTCCTTCATTCAAAGTAATGGTACGGGGTTGCATACGGCTGAGTTCTTCCTTGTAGCGAACAATAGAAGCCAAATCCTTAGACTTAGGTTGACGTGTAGCCATGTGGGTACGTTGCCAATCAGTCAAAGACAGACTGTTAGTCCACTGCAACTTAGAAACGTTCAATGTTTCTTCCAAGATGAAGTTGCATTTCTCAGGATCAGCAACACAAGCGCGGCGATACTTGAATCCACGAGGATACATCGTGCAGATAAAGCCCCAGATCAAACTAGGAATATCTTGCGCAGAGATGTGGTCACGGATATTTTGCAGATTGATATCTTCAACCTTGCAAGTAGTGTCGTACAGATGAGCAAGTGCAAATCCAACCAAACGGTCCGTAGTATAGGACGTTGGGTTAGAGAAAGCCAAACCGTAGGTATGACGACCGAACTCAATCTTATCCGATGTCATGATCCGGTTGAGTTCAACCAGTTCAGAGTCTGTCGGTGGTTTGAAAGTAATCCAGAAGCCGCTATGCCACAGGGGAACTTGGAACAATGTACCAAGACCCAAATGGGTAGTCAAACGAATCAAAGCACGTTCACCTTTGAGGTCTTCGTTCTGAATAGCGCGGTGGCGCGGAACATCAGCAATCAAGGAAGCGTTGTTGTGAACCATACGCTGAGTGAATTCAGATTTCTCATCTTCCAACGTAGGGACAAATACTTCTTGATCGGTGCAGTAAGTAATGCCGTCTGCAACTGTTTCAGCCCAATCGCGAGACTTCACACTTCCTAACAGGTTAATGTTAGGAAGGTTTTGAAGGACTTCACGAGTTTCACGATCGAACTGAGATGGCAAAGAAATCTCATCGCCTCGCTCCAAATTCTCAGGCATGTTCATATCGAACGCCTGTGTGACATTCTGAGTTTTACGAGCAGTCACAGGAGGAGAAGTTGATTCGTCAGCAATCTTCTCAACGGGAGCAGGATTCTCGGCAGGCAAATCATGCGTAACCGTTTCTTGCTGAGCGGCGGCAGCGTCCATAGCTTCAGTTATTTCATCAACAATGGGGACTTGACTAACAAGCTCTTCGACCTTAGCCGGGTTCTCAGCGAGCTTAGCTACATCTTGATTAGGTTGATTCAATTCATCGGTCATTGGTTAGTTTCCTTTACTTCAATGTCAGACACGACAGTAGGATCTTGCAGTTTAGCCAGATCTTCTTTTGCCTTTTGGGCAGCAGCTGCGTTAGAGAGATGCTCGGTCAAATTCAAAATGACTGGCAACATATTGGCTTGGAAGCGTTCGTACAAAGCCACATAGTCTTCGTACAGTGAGATCATCAAAGTATTCTCAAATGGATCTTTGACTGCTCCTGTTTTATCCGCATGCTTAGCGCGGATAGTCACCATGTCTTCAGCATACTTATGAGCGTCGCTGTCAACGCTTTTAATCATGATAACGACTTCAGGGTTACGGCTAACACCGAGTTGTCGCAGAGCACGCACAGCTTCACCTGCTTGTGCTACCAAGTGAACGATTCCGCCACCGATAGTTTGGTACAGATCATTGAGCTGATCCCAGTTTTGGGTTTTAGGAGGATTGAAACCTCCATCCTGCATCAGTTTATCGAGCAGAGGGTTTGTTTTGATGTTAGCGATTTTGCCTGACATATGACTCCAGTGGGTAAAACGTGTTATGATTAACTAACCCATCGAAGAGTTAGTCTAGCTGTCACAATATAGCATACATGAATATCTTTTTATATATGGTATTAGTTTTAACAATCCGCTATCGTATAGCAAAAGACTGTTATGGTATTGAACAAATAAATAAAGGAAGAACTCCATGGATGAACTCCTGAGCGTCTTCATTGAAACCTATTTCAGTGAAGAGTCACAAGAAAGTATTCACAAATGTTTTGGTCTGTTTGAATTCTACGAATACAACCAAGCATTTTCAGGTTTTATTGACATAGCCAACATGCACGGTAATGTCAGTAGCGATACATTGAAAGACCAATTTACCTCTGAGTTGCATTCTAAACTAGATTACGTCTTAGAGCAACACACCATTAAAATGGTTGATACAGCTACGATTGAGAATAAGATCGAGATTCTTACATCGCTTGCACATATTCAAAATCTAGAAGACTACAGCGGCATAGCTAGAACACTTGAGACATTTGCATCTGACGAAGAGCAGCTGGCATCTATCTTGAGTGAGAGTACCCTGATGGATGAAACTGAGATCATGACTTTGATATCTGAGTTCTCTCCTAGTCTTCTGGTCACACTCAAGAAGTTTGTAGAAATCAAAGAGCAAGAACGTGCGAATGCTAATGAGCCGCACTATGACGTCATTAAAAACATGCGTCTGTTTTGTCAATACTCTAGCGACAACACAGTCGGAGCCGTTCTTTCTAAGAGTGGTATCTTACTTGGCGACAGGTTTGAAACATATTTAAACTACACCGCTGACGCATTTGAAGAACTGTTACAGACTAACAAAAGTCCAGACACATTAGCAGCTAACTTCTTATCTATTTTGTATCTAAGCGTAGACGGACTTAATTCTCCTTTGTTAGTCTATCGCAAATACAGTCTGCAACTTTTGAAAGATCTTCAACTTGTAGGTGAAGTGGAAGTTAAACTTCTTGAACATATCTCCAAGTTTACGGAATATAAGAAAGTGGAACATGAAAAAACTAAGTTATCTTAAGTATGCATTAACCTTAGGGTTGCATGCTAAACGAGCTTGGGTTATAAGTGCCTTTGCAATGACCAAGGAAGCTAAGGGTACTGCCTTCGAAGGTAAGCTTATTCCTCAACCTTGGGGCTATAGTTATCTTGATTCTACTTTGCAAGAAGTCAAGATCGAAGATGCTGAACCCAATAAACCTCTGTTTACGTTCAAAGATCAGATCACTATTGATGCATCCTGGGCAGCTAACGTAAGTGAGCCTACAAACACATCAGTAGGTAACGTTCTGTTTAACGCTTGCTGCATCTTGAGTAGCTTTGGTGCTAAGTTCCCATTCACTACGGGTTCTGTATCTGTAAGTAAATTGGAAACCATTATTGCGGCTAAACTTCAAGATACACCTGAGAGTGAAGCTAAGAGGTCTAATACTGAGTACTACGTAGATGAATACATTAAGTTTGTAGACAGTCTACAGTACATCACGACCTTTGCTCAGATAGCAACCATTTCAGCGACTCCTAAGAATATCGTAGCTCCAACAGGTATTAAAGCCTTTAAGAAACAGCTGATCGAGAAATACGGTGATACACTTAAAGACCCAGTTAACCTGGCTAAGTTTGAAGCTGAGCTGTTAGCTTTCGACAACGAGTTCTTAAAGGACGATCCATCTAACGGTATATTTACCGCAGGTAAGATCAAACATACTGCACGTAAGAAGATGTTCTTAGCGATGGGTGCTGAACTTCAGTTCTCTCCTAGTCAAACGGTTACTCCAGTTACCAACTCTCTTGAAGAAGGTTGGCCAACTGACCCTGTTAACTTTGCAGCATCTATGAACGGTTCACGCGTAGGTTCTTTCTCACGTGGTGCTGAAACGGTTAAAGGCGGTGTGTCTGCTAAATATCTATTGCGTTCTGCTAACAATTTCAAGATCGTGGATCAGGACTGTGGAACAACACTAGGTATTCGTAGGTCGTATAATGACGACAATAAATCTCAGTTAGCTGGTCGTTATCTGATTTTAGGTAACAAAGTTCAACTCGTAGAAAATATTGACCAAGCCTCTCATTATTTGAACCAACCTCTTGTTGTACGTTCTCCTATGTACTGTAAGAGTGAAGGTGATAACATCTGTAAGGTTTGCGCAGGTACAAGCTTAGCGCAATACCCCACAGGTTTGACTATTCCCTTAACAGAGATCTCCGGTATCATTTTGGCAACATCGCTCAAAGCTATGCACCAAAACACTACCGCAACAGCTAAACTAGATCTAGCCCAGAGTCTCTCTTAACTCAAGGAAATTCAAATGAGTTTTGCAGAAAGAGGATTTATTGAGGTAGGTAACCATGACCAGACTAAACCGGCAACTCCAAGTAACAACTGGCAAGGTAATCGGGAGCGTCCCACTTACCCTTCTCAGCAATATAACCGCCCTAGTTATTCTCCTGATAACTTTAATGGCGGCTTCAATCGCAATAGTTACACTGGTAGTTCTGGCTCTACCTATCGCGCCTATAAAGAAGGTTCTCAAGGAAACCCAGCATTTCCTAGAAAGCCGCAGGATGAAGGCCCGGTGGAACTCTACCTCCCTTATGTAGCTTCTTGCCCATTTAACACACCTAACGAGATAGTAGATAAGATTGTATCCATTATCAAACAACTTGATAAGTTTGGATTCACTATGCGTAACGGCGGAAGAGATGGCGCGGAAGATATCTTTGAGAGAGCGGCCACTCGTAAGGAGATCCATTTACCTTGGAAAGGATTCATGAATAAAGAATCCAAATACTCGTTTACGCCTGACGCTGCCAAAGTTCTAGCATCGCGGTTTCATCCTGGGTTTGATGGACTTAAACAATCCATTCAAACGTTTCTAGCCACAGATGTGAAGATGGTGATGGGTAAGGGACTTACGTCTCCAGCCTTATTTCTGATCACATGGTCGGCAGATGGAGCACAAACACTTCAAGAGAAGTCGGCTAAGACAGGTAATGCTGGTCAAGCTATCGCCGTGGCGTGTGCTTTGAACATACCTATTTTTAACTTTGGAAGACCTGATGCAGAACAAAGACTGCGTCAACATCTCTCCAATTACTACAACGGAACTAACGATGTCTCGCAACAACCGCAACCGCAACAATAACGGTTCAAACACCTCCCAAGGAACTACACAAATGACTGACGAAAACAAACTGCAAGATGCTGAGCAATCTGGCGCTCCTGCTGAAACTCAACAGACACAGACCCCGCCTGTGGTGCAACAGCCTTCGGAAGGTTCTGCGCAAGGTAGCGATGAGTCTAACGAAGCAAAACCCGAAGGTGAAGCTTCTGCTGCGGCCGATGCCAAAACTGAAGAAGTTAAGGATCCTGTTCCCGAACCAGTTGTTGAAAGTAAACCTGAAGAGACTAAGGATCCGGTTCCTGAGACGCCTGCACCTGAGCCAGTCAAAGCTCCTGAACCTGAGAAGGCACCGGCTCCTACTGCCAAAACTACCACTGACACAAAAGTGGTTGAACAAGGACCTCTGCAATCTGCGTTAGATAACATTGCCGAAAATGGAACTAAAGCTGAAAAGAATTTGATGTTCGCATTGAACGCTTATGCTACAGCTATGGCTCCAGGTAAACCCATTACCGCTGAAGAAGGTTCGCGTCGTCAGTATGCTTTGCTGACTGCATTGCGTTCTGTTATCGAAAGCGCCCCTGAAGGTGAATTCAAACGCCTTTGGAATCTGGTACTGGCGTTTGCTCATCTGCATAAGGATGGTGTCTTCGATGGCCGTTACATCAACCGCTTTGCTGAGAGCTGGCATCGTTCAGTCGATGAGTTGAGCGCTCTGCAACGACTCATTAACTTGATCACTATCACGGCTGATTCTGAAACACGCAGTAACAGCCTGAAGAGTTTTGATCTGACCCGTACGCTGGAATTCGGTTTCACTGATTCCGCTCGTGCCCGCCTGGTTGGTTTCTACACAAACTAAAGTAACATAGATCCAGAGGGTTTAGCCCTCTGGATCTATGGCGTTCTTAAATAGATAAGACCACATATACTTTATTTGATTACATAACTGTATTCAATTTTAGGAGACTTTTTAATGGTTGAATTATCTTTTGCTCCCGGACAAGAAGGTGTTTTGTATCTTGTCGCATTCATCTTGGTCATCGCTTTTCTGATACCTACATTGGACATTATCAAATATGTCAATAAGGGAATTGAACGTTTGAAACGTATCCCTGCCAAGATTCGTATCGTTATCGATAAAGATACAGCGAACTTGGTTATAGATGTAACCAAATACAAACAGTACAAGGCCGGTTACAGTGATGTTATTGTTAAAGTCAAGAAAGGTGTTACTATTTCAACTTACGGAACAATGGCAATTCCAATAGACGTAAGGGGATTGACTAAGGGTGACTCACTTATGCTTATTAACGACGGCACCATTAATGTCGATCCGGTTAAGCAATCGTTTCCTAAATACCCTATCTCAAAGGAACTTCTACCGTGAACGATCAATTCAAAGTAATACCTGAGCTGCGATTACTTACCACTGCCGAAATAGTTGCAGACACTAAATCTCTTCAGACCACTGCATCAATTTTTCATAAACAGCAGATTCAAGCTCAGAACATGCTAAAAGAATTTAGCTACGAACAGATCATTGAGATGGTCGAGACGCACAGAAAGCGTTCCGATCATGATCTAAACCGTATTGTCTGTGCGGCTAATAGACATCCTGATCTTGAAATTCCATTGCTTGGACCACGACACTGGTCCGACACTATGCGTCAGCAGTACGATCACATCGAAGGATTGATGAACAGCGATTCCAGGTTCAGTGGACCTATGCCGCCTCATTCCGAGTTTGAAGAAGGTTTTATCGACAAGTTCGGAAACTTCAAAACACGTCAGGAAGCTTGGGGTATAGCAGAAGCTGCAGGGCAGATCATTCGACGCGTAGGTGGCAATGAACGCGACGGCGGAACTCTGTACTCTGAAAACCTTTATTAGGGAAAACTATGGCCAATAAGAAACAGCGATTGAAGAACCGAGAAACTAATAAGGCTCTGAGACAGCATGTCAAAGATCAGCACCTCTGTGAGAACTGCGGTAAGCATGGGGCTCACTGGCATCAGATGCCTATGTCGATGGTTGAAATTATGAGAGGTGAACAACCGCACGGTTTCTACAGTTGTCAAACGTTTGTAAAACAAACAGAAGGACCTGTCTAATGACAACTGATAGAATAACAATTGTTCAACAGGACGTCAATGAAGCATATCTCAAAATGGAAAATATGCATATTGACATATTTTCCTATGCGCCTACTTGTGATGTTGTTTACGCTAAGGTAAACATTCGTTTGCAAAATATGTAGCATAGTCCTTATGAAGACGATGGATTGCAGTATCCGCTTCACATAAAGGCAAGGATAACGTCTCTACCTGTACAAATTCAAGGTAACATAACTGAATTTGACTTGTTCGTTTCTCATGCGTTCAAAGCTTCCGGAGAATTTCTGACCATTCCAAACGTTACATTGAATACCTTTGAGAGATTTCATATCTGGATTGACGGCTACGGCATGTCCCAGTTTGACACTAAGAAGATCAAATTGAAACTCAGGGCTGAGATCATCGAGACATATTAACAGGTAGGTCAAATACTCCATCGGAAGGTACCCGGTAAACAAAAAAGGAAAGATATGACAGCGTTCGATGGAGAAGACGCGATAAACTTTATTATTGACATCACCCTTTAACTACCCGTAGGAAACTATGATTGAACCATTGACCCCTGAACAACGAACAGCTTTGATTGACCGCCTCGATCGCTCTTTCAAGGCTATGCCCAATTGGGTAAAAGCTGCTACCAAACACGCCATGGCGGCTCCTACAAATAACCCTAAGACTGGTAAACCCTATACCAGTTTTAGGGAAGTAATTGAAGACGCTACCGATCAAACCCTCAACACCCTGAAAGAAGATTTCGAAGATAACGACGATCTTCTTCCAGAATAATCCAACCTTCACTGCAAATACCCAATATGCTTAATTCCACCACTATTCCCGGACATGAACTCGAAGCTTCTACCACCTTGAGTTTCGAGCAAAAGATTCACAACCGCATTCGCGATAGTATTGGCGACTTGATGACTGAAGAAGATCTCAAGAAGTTGGTTCACGGAACGTTTGATACTGTGTTCTTTAAACAACGGGCTAATCCCAAATACACAGGTAGCTACAATAGCTATGAGAAACCTACTATCGAGCCGCTGTCCACTGAGATTATTCGTACCCTATTGCAACCTGTGTTTGAAGAGCAAGTCAAATTGTGGATAGCTCAAAACAAGGAACAAGTTCTTGAAGTCATTGGAAAGAAACTGGAGCAAGATGCTGGTCAACTGCTACTAACAGCTATTGCTAAGTCTTTTGAAATGCCGTTGTTGAACCTACGAACTAATGTTCAATCGGTAATTAACAATCTTCCTGGTTAACTATTAACCATAGCTAAGGAAATATTTCCCTGATCTAATGACGGAACTTAACGGTTGTTTCGTCTTTTTCATTTTGGAATGTCTCCTAGCGTCTTACTGCCTCCGTTACGCAGTACGCATTCATAAGCCTAGAAACTCTTTCACGAGGGTTTCTAGGCTTTTTCTGTCTTTCTATTCGAGAGGGAAACGTATGCGATATCAAAAGAAGAAATCCATCGGTCAAGTCACCTCGTTAATCATTATCTTTTTTTGTGTCATTTTAGGTTTATGGATCGGCTCCGAAGAGAAGGTTCAAACTGTCCCTGTCAAACCTCAGGTTAGTAAACTAACAATTTCATACCAAGACTTAGATGATGCATTAGGTCAAGTGTTGGCAGCTTCCGATATACGAAGAGTTGACAAGAAGAAAGTCTATGAAGCACAACATAGGTTCTTTCAATCGTTGAAAACAGATTGCGCAATAGCGGATGAAGAATGTGTCATAGACAAACTTGAGACTAGGACAAGTGATCTGAAGAAGATGCGTTCTACCTTAAGCGTCAAATACTAATTCAACCCTTAAAAAAGATTCTTAAATTTCAACACACGCTTGCGTAAGAACAGAAACATAAGAGCAAGAGAGGTAATCCCTCTCTTGCTCTTATGGCTTGTTTTTTTTTAGTCAGGAGTCTTACAGAAAGGACTATTAGGTCCTGCGCGACTTACCAATCCATCGACCTCAGAAGCGAACTCAGCATCTTCTGCTCGGATGGAATCAGCGTAAGCTTTCAGTGCAGCGGCAGCATGTTTGTCTTTAAGCTTGATAGGAAAGAACTCTTCCGAGGTTCCTACCTGTCCTAATTCGACAGCATGGGGTGCCGCTTTGATCAAAGTAGCCAGACTATCGACACTACTTGGAGTATCCGGTAGTTTACGTACATTGATAAGAATGTACTTACCTGTACCGTCTTCATTAACGTTACGGTCAAGTTTCATAATGAATCCTTTTAATCTAACAGTTCAAGAAGTCTATCGGGTTGCGGTAAGCTAAACATTTCAACCGAATACTCGATAGCGTTAACGGGTCCTAATACCAAGTTGATATTATTCATACGCGCAGTATGTTCTTCGATTCCTTCAATGGAGATAAGCTCTCTCTTTGTAGTTGTCTTAGAAACATTACCAACACTTGTTGCGCTAGGATAAGCGGCAGTTGCATCGCTATCAAACACAAAGGCACGGATACCTGTGCGCATGGTTGCGTCTTCTAGGATCAAAGGTAGACCTAATACAGAGTTATGAGGAGGAAGTGTAAGCACCCAACCCTTGCGGTCTAATACTTTACCTTCTTCTTGCTCTTCATTCTCTTCTTCATCATCAGGTTCAGTTCCGTCCGAATCTTCAATCTCCTCCTTAGCCTCAACCTTGTCCTCCATTGCAACCGTACCCATCATGTAACCTTGCTCTAAAGCAAAGAAATGTAGAGCATCCGCAATACGCCTAGGTTGAGATTTAAAGTTATTGAAGTCAGTGGTTGCTGCAAACTTAGGCAACGTGTACTGAAGGTCTTTGGTTGTATTATCCAACTCCACCATTGACACACAGTCAAATATGTTATAAACCATATATTCGACTTTGTAGTTCTGTTGCATGAACTGGTGCCAACGCAGATCACTGTACGCATCTGCTTCTTTAAACTTCAGCTTACGAATACCTAACTTCAATGTCAAAATAGCATCTAAGCCGTAAGAAGACTCTTCTTGCTCACTCATACGCAAATGTTTATAAGCGCACATTGCATCGATAACATAGAAGGATGCTGTGTTAATCAAAGTGTGCCACTGTGCAGCTGGGTTAATCGGGATGACCCGACCAGAAGCTGTAGTCTTCTTTTTTGGACCTTGGCGGTAGTTGCAGATCCTCAAAGCTTTAGGGATAGATGGATCGCACAAGTAGTCTCGTGGGTCTTCTCCGTGCCGCTCCAAATTCTCAATGACTTTAGGAATATCAAAGTCCATGTTCCAGATAGCCAGCCAATCAGGCTTGAGCCTATGAACATGCCCAAACGACAAACGGATAACGTCTACTACTGTCTCGCCAATATCAAGATGAATCTTCATCTCGTATTTATCCAGATACTCTCCGATATATTTACGAGCTTTCTCTTGAAGGTACTCCTCTAAGTTAGCTATACCTTCAATGAATGATCGTTTAGCGGTAATGAACACGTCCTTCTTAAACACTACCGTAGAGAGGATGATCTCGCCAGTACCAAACAGAACATCAGTTTCAACGTCATAGGTTGCTAATGTGAACGGAGTATTGGCATCTGGGTAATGGTCCATGTACTTCTTCTTCAAAAGAGAAGTCGAAGTGATGTCGGTGCCGTAAAGGTAAGGGGACTTAGCTAACTGTTTGATAGGCAACTTAAGTGGCCGGCCATGTAGAAGCATAGCTGCTTCATACGCTAGGTTAGATTGCGTAACATTCTTGATGATCAGTTCATCAAGAGCTGCCCACTCCCTTTTTTGTTCGTATTTACGAAACCGAGGATGGTGCACAGCAAGTACACGAGGAAACTCTTTAATCCATTTAAGATTAGGCTCACTGGTGCCATCACTGTAATTAATCTGTTCTTTGACCAGATGAAGGTCAGGCGAAGTACCGTGTCTCTCAGGAATATGAATAGCAAATCGACATTCTTTTGAAACTATTTTTCTAGCGGTGTCGGTCATACTGGTGTATAAATAAGGGGTTTAATCAATCTAGTGAGACAGTGCTGGATTTGGACCGGGTTTATTCTCTGTTCTTATTCGGTTTGTCAATAGATCACATTGAAATGAAAAGTTTTCTACATTGAGGCTGATATGAAGTTTCCAACTTTTAAGAAGAAAATATACCTGAATATGGAAATGATCGATTTCCAGCATGGCGACACCATTGGTGCTGACATGGAACTGGTTTTGACTGAGCTACAACGTAAGATTGTAGATAACGCTTATGTTACTTCTACTGACGTTCAGGAGTCTAAGGAAGTACGAGACCTTGCTAACCTGATCTTCGATCGTTTCGGTCTGCGGGTTAAGATTGTTACTAACAGTAACCTTGCCGCTATCCTTCCGTTCTACGCTAACCGTAACCACGTGTTCTTGCATAAGTTCCTGCGTGGTGCGTTGGATATCGGTGAGCAAACTAAAGTACTGAGTCGTTCTAACAATGCCAAGGGTACGGTTAACCGAGCCAAAGCACGTGTAGGTGGTTTCTTCTCTGAATGCGAGAACCAACTGTACTTGAACTTCCGTACACTGTTTAAGACTGTCAAACTCTCTGTCTCTGAAGCAACTGCGGTTATCCTGCATGAGTTGGGTCACGCCTTTCATAACTTTGAATACAGTGACCGCTTGGAGTCAAGTAACCAAGTAATGCAAGACATTGCTCAGGAATTGAAATCCAAGAAGAAGGACGCAGATGTAACTTACATCTACCGTGAGCTCAAAGAGATCAACCCTAAGGTTACTGCTAAGGAAGTTGAGGATCTTGTAACGGGTAGTCGTGTTGTTGCAGGTTTGTCTTGGTTCCGTATTGTAGCCGGTACAGTTGAAGAACAACTTACTAACAGTAAGTACTCTGAGACATCCTTTGAGAACTTGGCAGATAACTTTGCTTCTCGCATGGGTTATGGTCGCCCAATGCTAACTGCTCTGGATAAATTAGGCACTACCTATAGTCTTGAAGGTATGACGACATTCAGTAACATCATGACAACATTGGTGTTCTTTGTATACACCGGTCTGGCTATATTCCTTTTAGTATCAGGTTCTTTCGCAGCTGGTATTTTTATCTCGTTATTGATGCTCTTGGTATTCCGAGCCAGCGGTGAAGATCTTAAAGACTACACCTACGATGAGTTACGTATCCGTTACAAACGTGTTCGTAACAGCGCAGTTGAAGCGCTTAAGGATACGCAACTTGATGCCGAGACCACTAAGAATCTTTTAGAAGATATCAATGCAATGAATCGCTTGATTAATTCTTGTGCAGAACACAGCACTATTCTTAACAAGCTGGCTAATGTATTCTTTAGCGCAGCTGGAAGTGCTAAAGCTTCTATCGCCGAACAACAGATCATGGAAGATCTTGCTTCTAATGATCTCTTTGTTGCAAGTGCCCGCCTTCGTACCATTCATGATTAATAAGGAAACTCTAAACCATGTTTAACATCACTAAACTATCTGCCGTAGCACTTGCTTTTGTTGGCGAGATGAACTCCTCGAACCAATCGCGTTCTAACGAAACATCGTTAGCGGTTGCTAAAGTATTGACCAATTGTGTCGTGTTACCCAGCTCCGAGGTTACCGACATTGAATTGTTCTATCGCACCCATGTTCAGATGGATCTGGAGAACAAACTCAATGCTATCAATGAACTTATTGTTCTCGATACCAAGACTGTTCTGGATTACAGCTTGCAGCTCTATAAACTGCGTTACCAAGCTGCAAACCCTTCTTGCTATGTTTGCGCTTTCAATAAAGAAACCGCTATCGAAGACTTCTTCGGCATCAGCAAGGTAATGAGTATTAACACACTCGCCACCGTGAAGAACAGTCCTGCTGTTTTGGCCGTCTACATCAATAAGTTTAACTCATTGGTAAACGATTTGTTCGCAACTCAAACTCAGGACAACGCCTCAACTATGGGAGGTGTCGCCGTATGAACATCAATGAAGGGGCATTAGACGACATCCCTGCTCTTGATGATCAAAGCGTCATTAAGGCACCCGGCACTGTTGACAATTCAGTTAAGCCTGCCGTCACTATCATAGCTGACGCACCTGTTGGTTTGAATTCAGTTGTTGCTCCTCAAGATCTGGCCAAGCTGCCAGGTATGGATGTGACATTGAAGTTGATCGAAGAAGGTCAGAAGAAGGTAGTGAGTCTTCAAGATATCCAAAACGATATCATTGGAGAAGACGTTATCTCTCAAGAAGGTGCGAGCTACTTGAACCTTCATTTTGAAGGTCTCTTAGACGGCCAGGTTAAGCTTCCTCACTTTACCACCGGTAAGAGTAAGGCCAATCTTGACTTTGTCAAACGTTACATGAAACGCACCATCTCTAACGAGTCGTGTGAAGTTTCTAGTAAGTTCCAAATGATGCTGTCGCAGCCGCTTGCAGATCACAAAGACTTGTTTGACAAAACCATCGCTACGTATATTCCTGCTGTTCGCGATCAATTCGCAGAGTTGCAATACGTTATCGGTGGTCGTGAAGAAGAAATCATGGGTTCTAAGAACACTGTGTTCCCTTATGGTGAGGGTTCTTTCTTCAACATCATCAAAGATAAGCTTGCATCCATTGATGCGTCTAAAATTGGAAACATTCCAGACGACATCAAGGGCAGTATCGCATCTATGCTGATGGCTCTTAAGGATCCGATTGTTTATACTTTTATTCGTGCAGCTATGAATGGTAAGACTGAAGACATCATGTCTAAAGACTTCCATCCTACCTACATGGGCGATGAGTTGTCATTGGGTGATTTGATTCAGTTCTACAAATCTGGAGCTGACAAATTCCTTGATGAGGTAACACGGGTTTGTGAAGAGCAGTTTAAGGTACTGGAAGAATTGTCTAAGGACTCTAGTAAGTTCATTGGCTCCGATGAAGTAACACAACAAGCTATATCCACTGTTCTGCCGCAAGTTCAGTTGAGTTTTACAATTATTCGACGCGCTATGTGCATTATCGATAAGTTATCGATCGTGAACTTCAATAGTCGCACCCTCATTGATTTCATCGTTAAAAACGGTTAAACAACATAGACCACTAGGAACTCAAAAGGTTCCTAGTGGTCCTATGCCGTTAAACTACTTCATAGAAGTTAACTGTCACGTCTTCTTTGATAATCAAAGAGTTATCTTGTTGTTGGTACAAGACTTTCTTCAATGCAAGACGTTTCTCCTCGGATGCCAAGGTTACGATACGATAGTTCTTAGCCCCGCCGAGTCCTTTGGTCACGAAGCTTTGAACGCTATTACCATAGGCTGTTTTAAGCTTTTCTTCAACAACACCCATGTTAACAACTGTATCGTCAATGAATTCATCGAAGATACTTACGGTGGTTGCTTCTAACTGTGCGCGAATCTTGGTGTCATCATAAATGTCCGATTTAACAAACAGATCAACAACAATAGATTGCTCAGACTTCAAGAAGTCCTGACCACCATCTTCAATGTAAACCAATACATCACCTAAGGTAGTCTTAGGGTAGAGATAAATATTGGTTTGTTCTAGAACGATTTCTTGAATGGCATCGATATCATTCATAACCCAAGAGTCTAGAACTCCAACAAGCTCATCGTTGTAAGCTAAGAATACCGGATCATCTACGAATCGGTGACGGCCATCGACAAACAGAATATCGAGTTCCTTACTGATAGACGGTGTAGAGACTAAAACGGGGTCTCCGTTAGCATCCCTTACTACGTCGCCTTTACGGAACTTATAGACCTGTTCATTGAGTTCATTAAGAACTGGTTCACCTGCAAAGTGAGAAATGTTGTACTGAATCTTACCAGCATTATCAAACGTTATGAGTTTACCCGTATTTGGATCTGTCTCATAAACGTCACGTTCGTAGAAAGCTGGAACATCGGCAGAGTACGTTTGATAATCTTCACCCGAAGCCATGGAACGAGACCGTGTCCAGAGATTCTTCAAACTGCTACCTGTTTTCAAAACGATAGTCTCATGGGTAGAGACACCGCTATTAGCAGGCAGAATGAACTTTCCTGCGAGTGCATCTGCTTCGTCAGGTAAGAATCCGTTAACGATCGAGTTGGTAGTGTAGAACAAATGGAAGGTTGTCTTCAGGTCTAACCAAGTATCGACAACTTCATTGCCAAACATCTTGGCATTCAAAATACACAAACCGTCATCTTGGTTAAGATCGTAATTTGTTTCCAAAAGGAATTCAAAGATACGTTCGTTATCATCCGTCTTACCTACCATGCTACCATTGATGTAGGCTAAACGAGTCTCACCCTGAGGTACATAGGCTATCTGAGCAGCTACCGAGGCATCTGCAAGCTCTTTGTAGAAGTTACCAGACTTAGTAACGACTCGAAGCTTGTAACCGTCTGAGACCTTACTAAGGTTATAAGAGCCAGTGTTAACCGGTAACTGCAAAGTCTGATTCTGAGAAATGAAACTCAGACCGCTTGCAACCGGATAGTCCAGGTTATAGGCCCTTACTGTAAACTCTTCGTTGGTGTCATCTAAGACATAATAGAAGGGCGTGTACAGATAGTTATTGCTGTTGACCTGGCTCACAAGGGTTGTCTTAGGTAAGCTGCGAATAGCGTTTACTTCAGCAGGAGTCAGAATGCTAATAATACCGTTATCAATTTTGTACAGGTTGTTAGACAAAATAGTTAAACGATTATTAACATAACGAACTGTTTCCAAAGAACGAAGCTTATCTAACTTCGTAATGAAAGTAGAAATACCAATGTTGGCGGACGTAGTAAGCTTAGCGTTACTGGGACGCGGCAGACGCTGTGTCGCAAGGAAGATACGATTAGTAACCGTATCGACGTTTTTAACTAACTCAAACCCATTCTCAGTTGCGTCAGCTTCAATGTTCTTATTGGTAATAGGTAAATCGTTATCACCAACAGAGTGATGAATAACGCGTTCACGGAACTGCTCAAAAGTAATACCGTTACTACCACCCGTTACGAATTCACTGCTAAACGTATAAACAGATATCTCATCCAACGCAGTTGTAAAGATGTTAAGATCTCGTGTTTCATTAATAGCGATTGGCGATAAACCAAAAGCATCAGGTTTATAGTTAGCCAAATTAAGAGACATTGCACCTTTAGTGGTGTACAGATCAAACCTCACTTCACCGCTAACCAAATTAGTTGTTTGGTAAATTGGAGGTATAGAAACAGTTACATACTGTTCAAACACTTTAACCAAAGCGGTAGGATCATAGGGATCAAACACCTGATCGCTATGCGTTGTCTTCATTTCAACCCATGCGTCGTTCGTAGTTGTGTTACGATAGAATGCACGAATGTAGTAGAACTGATCGCTGTGTGGCAATGTCTGACTGAAGTTAACGGACTTCATCAACGGAAACGTTGTTGATTCGATATGAAACTGTTTAACATTGATGTCAAAGAATAGCCACTGAACGCCATTACTATCTGCGCGAACCACGTAGTCGATAACATTACTGGAGAGTAAGTCAAGTGGAGATGTTATCTCGGCGTTGTGTGTAATCTTAACTACACCGTTATCGTACTTACGGATATCGATAGGATACTGAAGTGTGAACACCAAGTTATCGATAGTCAAGCGACTGTCACGAGGAATTGTAGCTTTGTAGCAATTCTCTGTCGTATCACGTTGCATCTTGTTTAACACATCGTTAACAAGCATAGCTACTGTAAAATTAACAGACGACGGAGTTGCAAATCGGTTAATGAAGTCTTTGTCAGACAAATGGTGATACAACTCTTCGGCGTTTTGTGCCAAAGAAGGATACTGTAGCCGCAGCGCCGACAAAGATTCGTTAATAGCAAGTGCTGTATTAACCGAAGAACTCTCTAACAGAAATACAAACGGGCTAGTAGGATCAACAATATCTACGGCACCTGAAGTGATCTCTTCCAAGTATTCCAAGATAACTTGTTGAATAGCACTAGGGTTATGTTTGTATGTATCGAGCCTAGATAAGAGTTCAGTAATAGTTACTGATTTGGATAGAACAAGGTCACTCATAAATGTTTCTCAGTTAATCGCCAATTGGCAGTCCGTTTTCATCGAGAATATCGTCACCGCCTTGACGGGTTCTGGCAACGAGTTCACCAATGGTTTTGTTGTTGGTGCTAAGATTAGCTTTCAAGAAAGACTCAGTACGAGCAGTGTAGAGCTGTTGACTCACCCACCATTCGAGTTCATAAGTGTTAGGGTTGATACGTGGATAACCTCTGTTGTTGAACATAGGTAGCAACGCATTACCCACTCTAACCATAGAGCGTTCACGATTACCATCCCGCATTGCTGCGTTAAAGATCATGACAGACTCATTAAACTCACGAATAGTAATGTCGTCATGATAGTCAACGCCCATACACTTGAAAGTGATGGTGATGTCTTTGTTCTGCTCGTTAAACGGCCTGTCGTTATTGAAGTCAAAGAAACTAGCCGTCGGGATAGATACAGGAAATGCTGCACCAGTCGCTGCGATCTTTGTGACTTTGTTACGATCTTTATCAAGAACAAGGCGATAGATACGAGTATTGTAATCTATCTCGTTCTCAGTGATCATATCCAGGTACGGCATCAACTTACCTTCGAATACGAAGGAGCAATAATGTAACCAGATATAGAACAGATAAAGGATCGGATCGCCTTTGGTATTTCTAAAGCTAGCGGATAAATCAAACACTTCGTAGTTACGAGTGATACCGTCTACCATAGCCTGCGATTCGTTATAAAGTCCAGCGGCGGAAACCCGTGTAGGAGCAATGACATCAGGCCAACCTGAAATACTATTGAGGTTGTTAGTCAGAATAGAAATAAAAGGGCTATTGTGATCGACCATAGGACACGAGATAGGTTGAATACTAGTTCCCATCGTTCCCGGCTGAGGGTTCCTATCTAACGTGTAACCTTCCATCATTCGAGGATCTAACATACAACGAACAAAGCGTTGTATGCTAACATTATTCGTCGAAAGAAGAGGATACATTTGACGAACGTTACGGATATTGTCAGATTGTAAGTTCAATTGAGGACGTGTGAAAAACGTCAAACCGTACATATCCTTGTTGGAAGGAACAAATGTAGGAGTCTGTCTGTGATTCACACCGTATAGATTATTTCCAATTGCCTTATCGATTGACCCAATAGGCGTGGACTGAAAATAGTCATCTAGTGAGTGGGGCACTATAACTGTGGTTGCCATATCTACCTTTAAACAAGTACCTGGAGAGTAATATGAGTCTGGAAATTGTCAACACCGCTGCACAAACGGTGGCAAAACTTATCAACTTGATGAAGGTCAGTGGTACATACACCACTACAAATTCTCTTGCAGAAGTCTCTAAATTGACCCGTGTCGAGCCTTTGACTATACTATCAAAGGATCTCTTAAATTTAGATTACATGCCTGACGTTCAACAAACTCTGTTGAATTTGTTCTGCGCTTACTATCTTCAAGCTGTCAACATCATGACCAAAGTTCATCATGTTGAAGTTATTCGTCTCTTGGATCGTTTGAATCCTAATCGCGATAGCACTGGTTTTTTGCTCTCTGAAAGTGCTAAACTCGATACTGAATCTTTCAAACACAGCTTGCCTATGAGCAATGTCCGTAGTCTGTCTATGGAAGCCGATGTTCCTAAGAATGCGCTCAATGAAATCAGCAACCTAGCTGTCGGTAAGTTACTTAACGTTAGTGTTGCTTTCAACTCAAGCAGTGATGCACAAGTAGGGGCCGATGGTAAGCCTGGGAAAGATTCCTCTAAAATCGATCTTCAGATTGCTGTTCGTTTGATGGCTTCGGTTATTCCTGATGCAACCATCCAACACCTGTTGTCTTTCAAATCCGAAGACAACAGTTTAGAAGAGCGTTATCACGCTTGGCGTTCTGGCCGTATCAGCTTCATCAGTGATTTGATCTTTGCACAAGACTTGATCGATGAATGGCGTAAAGCTTCTATGGGTGACAACACAGACACCATGCAAGAGATCATTCGTCGTGTTAACAACTCTAAGAAGATGGGTATCTTGACCCGTAATCCTTCTTTGGTGTCTGCTTCTAACATCTTCGTGATCTCTGAGGAAACTGCACGTTCCGTGGAATCTAAACTGGGCGGTAAGCTTAGCAATCCTCGCGTTCGTCAGAAGGCGTTTGATAACACCTACGCAATGATCATCGCTGTGGTTGATCGTGAATACGAACGTGTAACGTTCTACACCCGTGGTCTTAACGCATCTACTGATGTGTCTATCCGTGAAATCAAGAGCAGCGGCAGCAAAGGTCCCGACATCGGTGACTTGCTCAAAGCTATGACTCTCGGCTCCCCAATGCACATCTAAGCTTATAAGAGGTAAATATGAACATGAAATTGATTAGCTTTGTTAAAGCGTTGGTCCCTCGCCTTAGCAAAGAACAAGTCTTAGAAGACATCCGCATCACGGCGGGAGAGCTTGACCAGATCGTAGCGCCTTGCTATAAACATGCTGCCGATTACTTCAAGAGTAACAAGTTTAACTCTGAAGCTTGCAAGTCTTTGTCTGATAGCTTCTACACTAAACTTGACAAGTCGGGTATTGCACGTCAATCTAATATGGTTGCCGAGGTAGCACTTCGTGTAGATTTCTTAAAAGACAATCTCTCGTATGTCTCTGCTCAAATCGAAGAACTGATGGAGCGCGATATCATCAATGAAGGACTGACCGCTAAGAAAGCTCTTTTGATGCGTGCGGCAGAACACATATCGTTCCTCTCACGTTTCTCATCTGACCTGCTGAGCTATGTCTACACTCACGAGTCTGAGAGTTACGGAACTGAAGTCAATCCTGACCTTCAATTGGTTCCGGCAGTTAAGAAACACGTAGAAGCCAATATCGGTTTCTTTGCTTCTTATCTTGGTGACTACGGAATGCCTAACAAGGAATTCTCCAAGATCATCACCCAGGTTCCCGACGTTGTTATCTCTAGTCGCAATGAGAACGCTATTTTGGGCACCTACAAGGAAAACGAGATTGATCCTTTCAAAGGTATCTATCTGAGCGGTTTCACAGGTAACCCTATCTATCACGTTCGTCTGTTCATTGCAGAATGGCAAACTGCTCGTTATAAGGCAGCTAAAGAGAAGAAGAAAACTCTTGAGCTTCGCCTTATGCATCTTCGCTTGGTTAACGAGAAGAAGAACGATGCGCGTTTAGAAGCCGAGATCGCTTATAACCAAAACCGTGTAGATAAGCTTGAGCGCTATCTGCGTGAGGTTGAAGAAGATTTGGAGTTGGCAAATGGTTAATATTGGAACCAACCCAAACACGGTAGCATACCCTATTCTTCAGTCAGGTTTCATTGCGATGTCTTTGGATGGTCTGAAGAAACCTGAACCCCACGATCCTTCGTTTCGTGATGCAATTATCTTTAACGAAGAACGTAACCCTTTGGCGAAGTATCGTTTCTCTCCCGTTGTGAAGACTTTGTATTTACAATGGTGCAAAGATCCTGAACTGTTGCGCGATTTCAATTTCCGTGAAAAGATCTTGAAAGCAGCTTTCTCTTCTTTCGGAACAGACAACATCTATCAATGGGTTGTGTTGCAGAGTTCTAAACCTACAATGAGTGACTTGCATAAGACATTCATTATGGAGACGCTGCATTATCTGTTAACGGATAGTCCACGTAGTATCCATTTAACATCTTGGATTCGTTTGTTAGAAGCGGATGACCGTCCTAACTCTGTGGCTATCGATACCACTCAGTACTTCCAAAAAGAAGCTACTAATTTCTCTACCTCTCCTAAACTACCAACATCTATGATTGATTTGGTACAAATATGGGTAGGTAAGGAAGGTGGTTACGAAGACCTGCTTGTAACGTTGTTCACTATCTTTGGTGATCGTTCTGCTCGCAGTGTAGTAACTAAACAAACCACGTAACTACCATGGGAAAACCTCTTTTTCTAGCATTAGAGGAACAGCTCGAGTCAGAGAAACTTCATGCCCTTCAGATTCAAGCCAATAAAGACGGTGAATCTGAAGTTCTTTTCGATAATTTGAAACAACAATTAGTTGCTAAAGATCTTAAAGAAAAGACGGGTGAAGCAACTGGCGATGAGCCTTCCGTTGACACTGTCACAGATGAGGTAGAAACGGATCAACCTGTTGAATCCGAAGAAGATAAGTTGACAGATGGCGAGGAGCCCGAAGTTACTGTGGAGAGTTTGAAAGCTCTTACTTTCTCAGTTGAGAACTTTTACGAGCAAGATACTCAATACGGTTCAACTCCAGCGAGTTTAGCTAAACGCTTTTTAGAAGGTGTTAAGAGCATCGGTTACTTCGGAGTCACCCATGGGCCTGATCTCCTTAAGAAAGCATACAAAGGTGTTATAAGGGCATTTGACGCTATTGCTAGTGGACTTATCGTAAGTATTAACTTCGTCAATTCTTATTTGGAGCGTAGATCTCGTTCTCTGGATAAGTTATCCTCATCTATTGACGCATTGCAACAAGCTGTTTCCTCTATTGAGGATATGTCTAGTTTGCAAGATGAACAGTTTACAACTGCTGAAGTTATTAACGGATTGAAGATTTCCAACAGTGTTGATTTCGTTAGCAACATTAAAGTATTGGAAACCTGTGTTGTCAAGGTGGTGAATGGAATAGATGCTAAGATCCGTAATGACACCATTGGGACCTCGCACCTCATTGCTCAGTCAGGAGCATTCCGAACACAACCGGATGTTTTAATGGCTGTTGGACCGTTTAGTACTTCTCTTAAAAAAGAAACAGTAGACGGTTACAAACACAATGAAGATTTGACTATAAGCTATAAATATAGTGAGAGCTTGCCGTCTGACGCGGTGCTCATGGCTTTCCTTCCCAAAGAAGATTTAAATGGTATCGAACAGATATCACATGCGTATGAAGACTCCAAGATCTTCTTAGGTCTGGATATGAGTACGTTTAAATCTATTGAGAAAGTTGATTATATGACAAAGCCGCAACTTCAGGAGTTCTTGAAGGAACTTCGTGTGTTGTGCGACGTGTGCATAAAACAACGTAAAGTCTACACTGATTTGCTGGAGTCGAAGAAGCGTCTGCGCTTTACATTCAAGAACTACTTCACAAAGTTAGCTAGTGGTGATCGTAAGGTTACTGTAAAAGAAAGCCTAGTGCAGTACGTTTACCTCAAGTCAACGTTCATTGATAAAGTTTATCTTGTAGGTCTCACACATGTTCACGACTACGCAGCTAAGACCATCCGGTATGGTATTCGCTTTACTCAGGAACATGTTAAGAAACTTACATGATACAAAGAACCAAGCCTCTTAAGCGTTGGTTCACTCTAACACTTAAGAGACAAGGAAGAGGAGCTTATCCTCTTTAAAAATAAGTGTACAAACGTTTGTATTAATCTTTAGTTTTTTTGGAGTTATTTATGAATCTCAATCTGAAACGTGGTCTGGTGTTCGCTATGGAATCCGAAGGTGGTGAAGCAGTTCCTGAAGTGGATCCTACTGTTGTTCCCGCTACCGCTGCTGAAGTGGAAACCGCTACTGCTGAAGTGACTGAACAAGTCGGCGAAGCAGAACAAATGGATACCGCTATCGAAACCGCTGAAGCTGATGCTGGCACCTTGGAAAACATCCAAGAAGTGATGGCTGATTCCGTGGAATCCGGTGAAGGCCTGAGCGAAGACGCTGCTAAGATTGCTGAAGTGGCTATCGAAAGCATCTGCGCTCGCATGGGCATTCAGAACAAGCAGAAGGTGATGCCTTCTGTGGAATCTTTCGGTTCCAAGTCTAGCCGCGTGCTGGCTACCAAGCTGGCCATGGAAAGCGTGATGGACACCATCAAGACTATCTGGAACAACATCCTGAAGGCCATCAAGTGGGTGTTCGAAAAGATCAAGTCTGTGTTCCTGAGCCTGACTAAGAGCCGCGCTTCGTTGCTCAAGCACTTGGAAGCATTGCAAGGTCAAGTCAAAGCTTTCGACGGCGCCGAAGGTGCTAAGACCGTTACCGGTTCCGCAGTGAAGGCTTTCACCATTGGTGGCAAGGCTGACGCTTCGACAGCTCACAAAGTTCTGGGTGACTCTTCCAAGGTTATCAAGAACATGGGCACTGGTGCTAAGCAAGCTGCATCTTTGGTGCATCGCTTGACTGACGTTAAGGGCACTGGCGCTGACCTGAGCAAAGCTGGTACCGAGTTGCTGGACGCTGTCCGCGGTAGCATGGAATCCTTGGGTAAAGTTGAAGGTGGCGCTAAAGCCGCTGAAGGCAAGGTCAAGGCCGCTTACGGTAACCTGGCTTACGGTCGTTCTGTCGGTATCGAATCCGATGAGAAAGCTTCTAGCGTGTTCATCGCTCTGGAAGAAACCGGTGGCGAAGCTGCTAAAGAAGCTGCTGCTCTGTCCAAGGACGAAATGGCTAAGTTGCTGACTGAAGCCATCGCTCTGACCAAAGAACTGCAAGCTTACGACGCTATCGAGAAAGACTTGGAGAAAATCACCAAGGCTTGCGAAGGCGTGGCACAAGCTGTGATCAACGGTAACATCAATGCTACCAAGGACGAGAAGAAAGCTGGCGATCTGAAACAAGCCGCAGCTAACATCAAGTCTCTGAATGGCATGGTTGCTAAGTTCGGTGCTAGCCTGCCTTCCGCAGTGTTCCAAGCAGCTAAGGCCGCTGGCGACTACGTGAGTGCTTCTTTGGGCGCTGCCGGTAAGAAAGAAAAGAAAGAAGAAGCTAAGGCTTAATCTTTCTAGAACTTAGGTTCTAAACATTAGACCCCATACTCCTTAATTGGGGTATGGGGTCTTTATGCCCCTTAGTTAAAACCGTTCTTAAATATATTCAGTCATATATACTTCACTTGAGGATACTGTCGTGTTCTCACTAGTTTAACATTTCTAAGGGGATTTTTCATGCTCGATAAAGTTACTGCTGCTGTTTCCGAAACCATTGGTCAACTGCCTTTGGTCGGTAAGCTGAGTACTCAAAAGCCTGTGGTTTTCGATACAGAAAAGGTGAACAAAGCCCTGGTGGAGTCTCGCACTTTCATGCAAGGGTTGTTGTCTGGAGATTTCCAGGCAGCTATTGACTACGCAAATCTGCCAGTCGAAGAAACCGCAGCTGCTGCGTAACTACGTTTGACACTAGGTATCCTACATGGATACCTAGTGTTGATCTTAGTTGTTTCTTTTTTGTTTAAGGAATGGTATGACGCAACTCTAACAAGAGAAGAATACTTTTATGTCGAAATCACTATTATCCCAGTTTGCAGCCGAAGATATGGCTGGAGGTTTTCAAGTCTTTGATGAATTAGAATTCCCCGATACCAATGACGGTACAGATATGATTCATATTGACATCGGAGAACTCGATAAACTCATGGACGCTTATGGGGAGAGCTGCCTGGTTCATAACCAAATCGTAGCATCCTTAGAGAATGCTGTAGGCTTAGATGTGTTCGCTGTACGCATGGCTGAGATCTCGTTGTCCAGTATTAGTAACCGAGTAGGTATCTATGCTGATAAAACAACCATGAGTATTGAGAGCTTTGGAACGAAGGCAACACGACTTACCGCGACACGCTTAGCGTTGGAAAGTATTAAAGATCGCATTGTTGAAGTAGTAAACAAGATCATTGCAATGATCATGGTTGTTTGGAATAAGATCAAGGCTTTCATTGATAGTATTTTCAATAACAAAGACCATTTGAAAGTGTCTATCAAAAAGCTTCTGCCTGAGATTGACAATGTTGACGATAGTAAACATGTTCCCGGTGGCCTTAGAAGTGTGTCTAAGGAAGACAGCAACCACGGGACTGAGATGCAGCGTCGCATACCTTTTGGTATCAAAGGTAAGTGCGACTATGAAACTGCAAAGATCGTCACTTTAACAACGACTCATTTGGTCGAGAGTCACCGGGTTATTCTAGGTAACATTTTGAAATGTATCTACAATATCGCATCCGGTAAACACGGCGATGAAGTTGTAGATAACGTTGACAAAATTGTTGAAGAGATTAAGAACGAACTTGAGAAACTCAAGCTTCACGGTAAGAAGATCAACGGTAACAAAGTCGAATATATCTACGGTTATTTGATCGCAGGTAAACTCTGCGAATTAGAAGAGACTGTGGGTAAACAAGAAGCGCACGAATTGCGTCGTGTCTTCAATATTGAGCTTAGCATCACGCAAGCCGATTACACTTATCCGTTTGTACCGGATCTCTTGAAGAAGAATGAGATGTCTGATCTTGCGACTATGTCCATTCATTTACTGGATGAGGCTAAAGAACTTGATGTATTGATCAAGACCGCTAACAACGTTCTTGGTAAATTCGAAAGCCATTTTAAGAACAACCGTCAACACCTCTCCGAAGAGACCATGCAAACTACTGTCTACGTGGTACGTGATTTGTTCAAGTATGTGACAACTAACGTTCCTAAGATGTCTTTGGATTCTAACCGAGTAGCAATCTCTATCGGTCATTACGTACGTGATTGTGTTAACGCTTACAAAGGAGTGGTTGATGCCTAACATCGTGATGCCGTTGGTATCGGTGTCACAATCTGTTTCAAGACCTGTTTATATCGACATGATACAGCAGATCCAGAAGCTAACAAACATCGACCCAAGGACAAAGATCTTCTATCCCGGCGATAGTCAGAAGATGCAAACGCCTGGTGCTAGCATTGACAGTAAAGACGAAGACCGTTTTGCTATGTTCAATAGCGAGCGTTACACCTTTATCGAAATTGAAGATGATTTCGATATGGACCGTCTGGGAAGTACCGCAGTGGAAGCTGAGGAACATTCCCCTATCTTCGTAGACAGTAAGCTTGGCGTTTACATCAAACCTGTCTATGCGAGTACGGATGTAACTATTAACTTCAACTATAGGTGTCCTAGTGAGTCTGAAGCTAAACGCTGGAGAGATGAGGTACGAGTAAGGGTATCTAAATTAATGGAACTGAATATGCATAAAGTCAGTTACCATTATCAGATTCCTATCAATGCGATCATTATCTTGCAGGAAATCCACAGTAAGCGTGAAGCTAACTTGCCGTACGGACAAGACTTCGTCGAATACGTGACAAGTCATGCAGATCCTCGCTTGACACTTACCGGTAACGTAGCTGGCCAGGATCAAGCTCTGGCTATTGCTGAGACTCAAACCGAGATTCAAGGTATGTTTACTTGGGACGGAATGCCTGAGAAAGCACAAAAGGATCAAGGTACAGGTACTTGGAGTGTTTCTTTCAGCTACAAGTTTAGCTTTGAGAAACCTATCGAACTCCACGTTCGATATCCTGTCATGGTTCATAACCAATTGCTTCATGAAGACTTTATCGAATTTACTGATAAAGGTTATGACGCTGAGAAAGACAATCGTGTTTTCAGTAAGTCAGCTTACGCTTTGAATGCGTTTAGAATGACAACGATCATGGCTAATCGCTCAGAGCGAGAGTTTATGATTCGTATACCTTCTTACGATGATTTCATTATTCCTGACGTCGTCAAAGGTACAGGTAGTGTTTTCAATGCGTTAGTTGAAATTGGTTCAGATAAGCGCAGTATCCTCAATTTGACGGAGCTTGGCGATTATGTTATCGATGAGGATATTTTGCATTTCATCAAGAATTCAGAATACCGTTACATAGGTGACTACTTCCGCTCTATTCTTAATTTGAGTTTGTATCGTAATAATTACCTCACGGGTAGTGGTATGTTGTCTTGCGATGCAAATCTTAACGTTAGCTCAAACATAGATTTAGATCTTAGGAATCAACATCGGCTACGCTTAGGCATTTGCGTAGATATCACGCTGTTGGACCCAAGAGCTCTACAACGCCTACAAGCTTATCCTAAAGCTATGGTTAAAATCATAGGTGCTATGAATGAGCTATTGAGGAACAATCCTGATTTCATTAATTTAGGAAACAAACCAGTTATCAGTAACCACGATCTTAGTGCTGTAACTTCGTTCCTAACGGGTTATCGTATTCCGATTGGAACTGGTAATTACTACGGCAATGGAATTGACAACAGAGATTTATTTGCAGGTATAGATCCACGGGTGGTGGAGAATTACCGCAGAAACATGGTCTCCAGTTTGAAAGTTATGAGCTACACCATAGTAGCTCAACGTCAAGAAAACTAGCACAAATAAGCAGACTATCCCTACAAAAGGATAGTCTGCTTATGATTTTATTTTTTTGTTTGAGAATCGTATGACTTCTCTCAAGTGAGGAACCTATGCCTATTGCAACTAAAAAGCCTCTTGTACCACCTGTTGTAGTTCAAACGGAAGTACCCAAGATACAACCAGCAGGTTACAAAGGTATCGTCTACGACGATAACAACAAACCATTACTGACACTTCTAGCGTATATCACAGGTGCTTCTTGGACTGTTGATTACTACGGACAAGTAGTTGGAGAACATAACGATCTACGTGAAGTGGATCCCGGACAGCCTGGAACATTCCAACAGTACCATAAAACCGTTGGGATGGAGTTACGCGTAGAGTCCGCTCTTACGAATACTTACGACGATACCAACGGAATCACTACGGTCACCGGTTCTGCGATGGTGTATCCATTTTTGGTTCCAAACAACATGGACCATTTCGTAGCCGATGCAGGTGACACTCAGAAAGCTATATTCCGTGTTACTCAGATCGATCGTAAGTCCTTTAACCGCGATAGCATCTACCGTATTGATTACGAGTTGGTAGGGTTTGTAAATAACCACCAACAAATGTTTGAAGATCTGGAGTCTAAGGTTATTCGTTCCTTTACGTTTAGTAAGGACCGTTTAATCGAAGGCTTGTCACCTACCATTCGTACTGAAGAATATACGAAGGTTATCAATCTTAAAGCACTTTATCAAGATCTCATTAAGTATTACTTTAAGAACTTCTATTCGCAACAGTACGGTACACTCATTATCCCAGGACAAGATAACGCGTATTACGATCCGTTCGTTGCGTCTTACGTCATGTCTATCGTAGATACGTTTGATGCACCGGAGATTCGTATGGTGCGTCCTATCCCCGTGGATAAAGAGCCGTATCTGTCTCAGCCTCAGTTCTGGGAACTGTTGCATAACAAAGACTATACTGGTAAAATGTACAGTAACAACGAAATGGGATTGGTTAACAAGAAACTGTTTAACCGTAATTCTTTCGTTCAAGGTCTTGCATTCAGCACAATTGACTACGTTGTTTATCCGTCCACCGTAGATTCCAGTGCTTTTGTTGGTTGTTTCCCTGAACAAAAAATAATGTCATTGGAAGAACTACAAAGCACTACGGGTCAGAACAACGTTAACTTCCCTTTAGCTGAGAACGTATACGTTACAGCTCAGAAGAGCTATCCGATTATTCATGAAGTTCTTTTCGATAACAAGTATGTTCTTAGCAATAACTTTTATTCCGAAGGATCAGATCAGTCCGCTTTGGAAGTACTTGTTAAAGATTACATGAAGGGTAACACCATCGATTTGAAAATGCTTTACGCAGTCACAGATACATATCGTAAATGGAAGCGTTTAGAACAATTCTATTACGGGCCGATTCTGATGACACTTGTTCGTGAAGCTGATCGTGCACACTACAGTGCATAAAAACTTCAACGAGGGTCTATGTATCAAAAGCAAATAGATACGACCGTGAAGCTATGGGATCACTTATACAAGGTAAGGATCCCGTATCTAGCTTCCAGATCGATCGAAGATATTCGAGAGAAAGGTACAGTGATATCTGGGATAGAGAGTTACGATGCAGATATACCTAACCAGATGCAAACAACGTACCTTAACATCGACAAGATGGTCGAGTACTATCGTGAAGGTGTAGCTGTCCGAGTTTGCAATGTTGCAGACACTAAAGAGATTTACGAAGCCATCAGCGCTCACATCTATGCTTGGAAATACAATCTTGAGAAAGGAGTCAACATAGGTAATGCACCTATCGATGACCTTATTCTTTTAGATCGGTTTGCAAACACGGTATACGAGCACGCTAAGTATCATTTCACGGACGATACGATGGATTCACCATTCTTACAACAGCTCACCAGCGTACAACGCATCACTGTTTCTAACTTCTTCACTAAGGGTGCATTTGCAGATCAGACCGCCGACAATCCAGATGGCGTAGTTATGATTAATGCTGATGCCGATAAGATCGAGGATCGTGACTCTTTAAGTGACTTCTTTAAATCTCGCTCAAAATTCATTAGGAGGTTTTGATGGGTGCAATAGCCATCGAGCAAACGCCTCTATGGGCGGATATTCGAAGTATCATGCATGCTACTGCCAAACCTACTCGTTACGAGTACAGGGCAATGCTGCACACTGAGAAAGAGGATCTGGTTATCCTTAAGATAGATTCACTTGACCAAGTTAGAGACTATGTCAATAACATTGGCGAAGTGACTCAAATTGAATTTAAGATGCCACTAGGCGAATACATGATTCGCCTTTATCCATATCGAACCAATCTAGAGTTAACCATCAAGCGTATATTGTTAACTGACGATAGCAATAGTCGTGTTCAAAATAGTTCTATTCAAACCACGCGCTATAAGGCTGTGTTTTTAGTAGATAGTAATCCAGTTTTAACTGGAACCGAATACGAACAACACGACACTGAGACTCTTAACAATTTAGATATTGTTTCTGTTAAGCTTCAATTGCTTAACCGTTCCCTTGAAGTTATTCGTATACGACAAACACAAGGTATCTTTAAACAGGTAACCCAGAAGAAGCTCATTCATAACCTTCTTGCTGGAGAGTCGCTTAAGGTACAAGTTGATGGCAAACCGTCGATTGATTCTATTAACATCGTAGAACCTGATAACAGTGATGTAAGACAGCATGTTATCATCCCTTCGTCAACTATTGTCACAACTATACCTTCGTATCTTCAAGAGAAGATGGGTGGAGTTTACAATAGCGGTATAGGCAACTTCCTACAACGTTATAAGAACAAGATGACCTGGTTCGTATATCCTACATGGAATACGAAACGGTTTGTTAAAACCAAAGATGATAAGGTTATCTTCTACGCATTGCCTGAGGATAAATTCCCGGCTCTGGACCGAACATACCTTGCAGATTCTGGAGTTCTTAAGGTTCTTGTAACCGGACAGAAGAAATACAGCGATAGCGCTGACATCGACTACATGAACCGAGGTTCTGGTTTTCGCATGACCGATGCTAGAGCTTTTATGAATAAAGCAGCTGAGTTAACTGAAGATGGCCCAATGGCTAGACGTGGTAACCTTAACACGGAAGTCGCTGCTGAAGCTCGTAAGGATGGATTGAACTTTGCACCTCGAACTGCGAGTGCATCTAGCAACCCTTTCAAAGAGTACAGTAAGATTAATTCTCGCAACATTGCCCGTATCGACGTCGTATGGGAAAATGGGGATCCTGAGTTAATCTATCCCGGTATGCCCTGCAAATATGTCTTCTTAGATGAAGGTAGGTCTGTGGAGCTTACAGGTACCGTAGGCTTCGTACATGCTGTATCACAAAGACCTGCAACTGGAATGTCTAGCAATATGTTTATGACAAATTGCGCCGTGACACTTCTTTGTGAACAAAAACCTAAAACAAGAGCTTTACCTAAAGCACAACCGCAAGGAGGCGTTTTCTAAAATGTCGTTAAGTCACCAAATCAAACGACTGGCATCCTTTATTCCATTTGTTAAAGTGGATTTGGGGTATCACATAAGTAGTCATGACGCCTTGACTATACCCGGTGCTTTGAGTGTCGAGGATGTCGAACGTTCAACTCTTAAGCGTGGAGCTTATTTTAAGTTAAAGAATATTCACCAGCCTTTTGAGTTTGTATCGTTCGTTAAAGGCAATGACGGTAAGGTACTTGTCCAACTCAAACACAAATACACGGGAGAGCTATTGACTATCCCACGTAACGTGTTTGATCTACTATTTGAGAGCTTTTAACCATGACAACTTTGATTGACATGATTGGAGAGGATAAAGCTGTCGCTCAAGACACTCCTGAACCAATTACAACGAATGATGCCGCTAGTGACCCTAAAGAGGTTACTGAAACTCTTGAAGGTATCCTTCAGGCCATGGATCAGTACGAAGCTTTGGGTAAAGTTCACGACATCATCAGTAAGTCCGGTGGCACTGACACTGTGTCTATGGAGATGGCACGTATTGTTATTGACAACGTCAAGAAGAACACTGGTATCTTTGGTAACAACGGTTTAATGGCAATGGAAGCCCATAGCGTTCTTACTATGGAAGGATTCTTGTCAGGTATTACTGACATGATGAAAGCTATCTGGGATACCATTGTTCGAACATTTCAAGCTATCTGGGATAGTTTCAAACGCTTGTTTGGAATGGGTAAAGAACAGATTAAAATCAGTCAAGCTGAGAAAGCTGTTGCTGAACTTGACAAAGTCAAGAAAGAAGCTAAGACCCTTCCTATTGTGGAAGTATCTGAAGTTAAGGAACATAAACGTCAACCCTTTGATAACCAATTGATGAAATTTGGTTATCTCGGAAAAACGATTACGTTGAAGATGCTCTTGCAAGAACTCTACGACTTGAAATCAAGTATTCAGAAGTGCACACAACTTCTGTCTTCTTTGGAAGTTGCTAACGTTAACATGTTTGCATTCATCGACAATACAAACAAACATGGATTTGACGATCAATCGTTCACATACGCTACTTTGGGATTTAAGACTTATTTCGAGAGTATTGAGCGTACTTTCGATAAAGGTGAAGATCTCTACAAGTACAAAGATTACCTTATGGAAAAAACTTCCATAGCGTACAATGACGTGGACAGGAAGAGTATTCGTTCTTTAAAAGGCATTACTCGAGGTTCTAAGTTATTTGCATTCCAGACCTCTACTGAAGATTTTGATTCAGCGCGTTATCGTTTCCTGATCACCCCAGAAGACGTGACGACAGTGGCACCTGCGATGGATCTTATCGAATTTGATCAGATTCATTTGTATGCTACCGAAATAGAATCTTTACTACGTGTTGAGTTCTCTACAATGGTTACAGAATTCCAAAAGCGTTCTGAGCGTATTGAGAAAACACAAAAAGACATGTTAAGGAGTATGGACCGTATGGTTCACGACAGTCGAGACAATGCGTCTATGAACGAACGTATGGTGTTTTACCGTGCGATTGTTAAAGCATTGGCTGGAACGTTTATGGGATTCAATTCGGTAGAAGCTGTTATTGATCGTTCTTTGTTCGATCATTCAAGTTTTCTACAAGCCGCCTATCCGTTAGTACGAGACGCCATCCAAGAGTAATTCCAACAACCCAAAATGAAATAACATCATG